>TARA_B110000037_G_scaffold142260_1_pt1 | contig 109233 bp, 117 predicted proteins | sample TARA_B110000037 | Tara Oceans TARA_B110000037 (sample SAMEA4397196) | marine metagenome | biome: Polar Biome; feature: [MIX] marine epipelagic wind mixed layer (ENVO:01000061); material: water (ENVO:00002006), including particulate matter (ENVO:01000060) such as... | depth... | reverse complement strand
CTTATATTAAAGTGATAATTAGTTCACTTTTTGCTGACGTTATACAATGGTTTGTTTCTTTTGTGTTTTCATAATTTATCAAATTTAAAGATTTTGAAAACACTCTCTATGAAATTGTCTAAATCAGTCCACTTTTTGCTGACGACTTACAATTGGAAAGCGCTGTTAATTTACTTTATTATTGAATGTCTCGTACTAAAATGTACCTTATTTGTACCTTATTTTTTTAAAGCCCCATAAACAATAGTTAATTACATTCTGTATAGGAAAGTAACCACTACTAAACATATCAAAAAATACTATAAAGCCTTTTAATTAAGGCTTTTTTAATATTCTGAAGTTAATATTTACTTTGTAATGATATGTGTTTTCTAAGTGCAGATTTGTATCTTTTCTGTACCTCGAATGATGAGGTACAGAAAACTCATTCAGAGACTCAGGAGCCATAGAAATCTTTAAAAGAACACTTTATGACGCCAACTTGTTACCAACCTCTTCATTTCGAACCGATGATTGGGAAGAGTCCACTCAAAATTTAGATTAATGTATCGTATTGAAAAAATGTGTAAAGTATTAAAAGTGAGTAGAAGTTTTTATTATAGATGGTATTCTAGAGGTATTTCTAAACGAGAATTAGGAAATATTGAATTTACCAAACTCATAAAAAAGATATTTCATGAAAGTAAATAGCGGTATGGAAGTCGCAGAATACGAACAAAATTGTGTAAACAAGGTTATTTAATATCAAAAGTACGCGTGTCTAAATTAATGAAGTTAAATTATTTAAGGAGTATGATGAAACGAAAAGATAGGGTTACAACGAATTCCAATCATACGTTTTCTATTTCTAAGAATCATTTAAATAGAGCGTTTATATCTGCAACATTGAATGAAGTTTGGGTATCAGACATTACATATATGAGAACCGCCCAAGGATGCCGGTATTTAACTATAATTATTGATTTGTATGATCTAAAGGCAATCGGATGTACAGTGAGCAGTAATTTAGTAACAAAAGAACCATTATACCTGCTTGGAGAATAGCATTGTCGAAAAAAAATATAACAAAACTATTGCTTTTTCATTCAGATAGAGGTGTTCAATATATAAGTAGTTTATTCCGAAAACACTTAAGAAGCAACGATTTAATTACTCAAAGTATGAGCAGAACTGCCGAGCACATCACGAATTCCATAATTTAAAATAAGGAATAATCTTATACCTACCCGTTACCTACAACCCCCTTATAATAAAAAAAAATTATATATTTAATTGGAGATGTAGAACTGTTTTCTTGACATTTTTATTAGTTGTTTTGAATACTCATTAATACTTTTACAAGCATTAATGGCTAGTATTTACACATAAAAACATAATAAAAAATGAATAGAAAGGAATTAGTTGGAGCGTTTAGTATAATTGGACGTAATCAAGATGAAGAAGGTTTAGCCTATAAAGGAACGCTAGATTTATCATTAGATGAGAATAATAAAATCAACGCTAAATGGCTTATAAATGATACTCAAATTCAATTAGGAACTGGGTTTTTTAAAGATAGTATTTTGGTTGTTAATTTTAATTACAAAGGAGACAATGAAATAATCTTTAAGGGCGTTGTGGTCTATAAATGTATTACTAAAGATCTTTTAGATGGCTTTTGGTCAGAAAAACATGGAAACCCACTTTATCTTGGAGAAGAACGTTGTTTTAGAATGGGTGAGCAAAAAGAGCTGATTCATTAAAACTTGATTCAAACTTATCTCATTCAAAGACGCAAAATTCTCTCTAAGTTACTGTAATTTATTATCTTAAATATTTGCTTGTTTCATTTCGCTAACTTGTTTTTGTAACAAAAAATACTGAAATTATCATGATTTGAAATAAATAGTCTGATTAAAATCTACAATCGGCTCATTTGTTTTAATTAAGAATAAATACGTTTACGTTGATAAAGTTAGAACAATAAAGTAGTTATCTCCGCATTGGCTTTATGCAAAAGATTGTAACCGCAAAATATCTTTAATCTACGTTAAAAGACCTAAAAGCAGAAATAGTATTACAAATAATAAACCGAATAAAATACTTCTTTTAACACTCATCTCTATGAATTTAACTACAAACATCATTGCTTGCTCATTTTTTTATGCAATAAACTTAGCGGGGTGTAATTAATAAAAAAATGCATAATTCTAAAGGTACGATATTTCGCAGTAACCAGCAAATTTTTTACATCAAAATACTGATACTCAGTTTCGTATTAAAACTGACATTTGCGTTGAAAAATAAGTGTTTTTGAATACGTTGGCTACTACGTATTTAAAAAAGCAATATATCGCCTAAAAAACTATCTTGATGGGTATTAACACTATTTTGAGTTAGCTAAACTGCCCTACTGAGTCAATAAATAGTATGAATATGTCAATAAAATGTAAAAACGACTGATCTGACTGCGAATTTAGACCCTGATAAACTTTTAGCATATATGTGTCAATTTTATGAGTTTCTTTAAGGTGATTGTCTTTATCTTTGCCACATATTTTTACTGAAAAATGGCCAATATCACTTCTTATCAAGACTCGTTTACACCTTTTTTGTACCTCAAAAACAGAACGTACCTGTTTACAAGAATTACATTTTGTATTCGAAAGTAATATGAACATTCACAATCGACAACGCGTTGCCCTAAATATCTACTTTTTTTTATCTGGCGTATGCTTTGCTTCTTGGGCTTCTAGAATTCCAACTATTAAAGATTTTTTTAATTTTAATGATGCTGTTTTAGGAAGTGTTCTATTTGCTATGCCTGTAGGTTCTATAGTTGGGCTACCGATATCGGGATGGCTCGTTTCTAAATTCGATAGTCGAGTTCCTCTTATCTTCTCTTTTATTTTATTTTGTATTTGCTTAGCAATCATTGGCTTTGTACAAACACCTTTTGTTTTAATTATATGCCTTATTGTATTCTCATTCTGTATGCGAATCATAGTTATTTCTATTAACACCCAATCCCTAGCCATCCAAAAGAATTTTCAAAAAAGAATCGTTGGGTCTTTTCATGCTGTTTGGAGTACTGGAGGAGTTCTAGGTATATTGATCACTACCTTAATGATTCGGCTAGATATCAGCATGCAAACGCATTTATTAGCCGTAGCAATCATCACAATTTTAGTTTCACTAATTACTTATAAGTACACCATTAGAAATGACAAATCTCTCACGGGAAATAAAATTATTTTTGGCAAGCCAGATCTTTTCATACTATATTTAGGAGTAATTATTTTTTTTTCTGCACTAGTGGAAGGCGGAATGTATGACTGGAGCGGAATTTATTTTAAAGAAGTAATAAATGAGGATATTTTTACTTTTGGGTACCTTATTTTTATGAGTTGTATGGCATTTTCTAGATTTTTTACAGATAAACTTGTTGAAGTTTTAGGGATGTTTAAAACATATGTTTTAAGTGCTATTCTTATTGCTTCTGGAATTTCTTTAGCTATATTATTCCCTTATTTTTGGACTGCCCTTATCGGCTTTTGCTTGGTGGGATTTGGCACATCACCTATTTTTCCTATGACTTATTTATTGGCCGGAAATTCAAAAAAATATTCACCGGGAATGGCTATTTCTATTATCTCTACCTTTTCAATAGTTGGTATGTTATTGGGGCCACCATTTATAGGGTACTTATCACACGCTATCGGATTAAGATTAGCATTTATAGTTTTTATAATAGCAGGTCTTATGTATATCCCTATATCAAAACATTTTTTTAATTTAGACCAAAATAAATCGTCTTAAGAATTACTTTAGTTTAAACTTATTTCATGAATATTAAATGTATTTGCTCAGATATTGATGGTACTTTACTCAACAAGGATCGAGAGCTTTCTTGTGCTACTATTGAACAAATACAAAGGTTATCTCATATACCGTTTATATTGATTTCGTCTAGAATGCCAAAAGCAATGAGGCATCTCCAAAAAGAACTTGATATTTTACATGTACCACTAATTGCATATAACGGAGGTCTTATTATTGATAATGGTGAAATCATTGATACTACGGAAATAGAAATTTCGATTATTGAAAAACTTTTTGATTTTATCTCCAAGACATCGTTGCATTTCAGTTTGTATCATCGTGATGAATGGTATGTCCCTTCTATGGATTATTGGGCTAAAAGAGAATCAAATAACACAAAAGTCACACCGTTGATTCAACCGATTCAAAACACATTGAAAAATTGGAAAGCTGAAAATAAAGGTGCTCATAAGATTATGGTAATGGGCGATGCCGATGAGTTGGATACTGTTGTTTCCCTTATTGCAGAAGTTTTTGATGACGAAATAATAGGGTATCGCTCTAAGGATACCTATTTAGAAATAGCCCATAAATCTATTTCAAAAAAAACCGCTATAGAAATATTATTGAATAGTCATTATCCAACATTAAATTTAAATGAGGTATTAGCATTTGGCGATAATTATAATGATATTGAAATGCTAAAATCAGTAGGAATCGGTGTTGCAGTTGAAAATTCAAATGAAGCTGTTTTAAAAATTGCCAATGTTATTACAGCTTCAAATAAAGATGACGGTGTTGCTAAATATCTGTTAAATCATTTTTAAAATGGGTAAAGATGAGAACACTAAAAACAAGGGGAAACATGCTAAGTTAATGAATCATAAAAAGAATAAACTTAGAAAGCATAAATTAGCTTCGGTAGAACGAAAAAAAGAATTAATTCAAAAAATGAATGCACAACGTAAAACAGCATAATGACTAAACAAAGAAACGAAACTAATTTACACCCCAATAATATCCATCGTCATGGATACGATTTTGAAAAATTGTGTGCCGAAAACCCTGATCTATCTACTTTTGTATTTGAAAACAAATACAATACAAAAACCATAGATTTTGCAAACCCAAAAGCCGTTAAAGTATTAAACGCTGTGCTTCTAAAAAGTTATTACACTGTTACAGATTGGGATTTTCCTGAAGAAAACTTATGCCCTCCAATTCCGGGCAGAGTAGATTATATTCATCACCTGAATGATTTATTGAACGATTCGGGAATTATAAATAATACCCGAATTCTCGACGTTGGAACAGGAGCAACTTGTATTTATCCAATTCTAGGTCATGTATTATTTAATTGGTCTTTTCTTGGGAGTGATATAGATGCTTCTTCATTAGAAAATTCTAAAGCGATTATTAATAAGAATAATTTTGAAGCATCTATAGAATTATACCATCAAGAAGATGAAACTATCATACTAAATAAAGATTTTTTTAAAAATCCCTTTTCAGCAAGTATGTGTAATCCTCCGTTTTATGCTTCACAGTATGAAGCAGTAGAAGCAAATGCTAGAAAATTAAAAGGTTTGGGAATTGATAAAACCGCAAGAAATTTTGGGGGTGTTCAGAATGAATTATGGTATAAAGGAGGAGAAAAAGCATTCCTACACAATTATCTATATCAAAGTTCTTTGTTCAAAAATGACTGTTATTGGTACACTTCTTTGGTTTCAAAAAAAGAGAACATAATAAGTATGGAGACTTCTCTTAAAAAATTGGGAGCCTTTGAAATTAAGGTAATCCCAATGCATCAAGGAAACAAAATAACACGAATCATAGCATGGACCTACCTAACTAATGAGGAGCGCTCTAAATGGATCAAATAACTACTCATCCTATACTTCCAATCGATAAGTTTGAGTTCTAAAAAATATTTTAAACTAGAATGCATTTTATTTCAGCACCCTATTTAATTGCTATTCAACTAAATAGGGGTTGTGATTCATGGTTTTTAATAAAAAAATGTATATTTGAAACACGGTTAGAACCTTATTAGAATAATAATCTCCCATTAAAATTCAAAAGATACAGATTAACAACTCCAAGTTAGTTAAAAAATAAATAATTTTTTTCGCTTATTAATATGTAATAGTACTAAACATACTTGCCATAGTATGGACGAGTTATTTTCTAAGTAAAGGTAAGATTATTTAGATTTAATGGGGATAGGGATGGCATTTCGGTGTTATTCCTATTTTTTTCATATACCGTATTTAATTGGATGGAAGTGGCTACAGATTGAGTTCTCATTTTAGCTAATTCTGCTTTATCTCCTTTAAATAATTTATCGACAGTTTCAAAAAAAAATTTCGTCCAGATTTGAAAATCTTCTTTTTTTAGTTTATGCAATTGATGCACTATCATACGTGTTTTCATAGGGTTTCCTTTCTAAACAACTTTATGAAAGACTAGCGTTTGCCAGAAATCATATATTTTAGGTAAATGATGCTCCCAATCAACTTTGGCTATGTTGTTAAAAATATGATTCAAAACATTATTCTCTTCAATACTCGCATAAAAACTATTCACCAATAGTTCTATATCTTCTCCACTCTCTAAATCTCTCATCAATCAAAATATTTGTAATTATCGTAAAAATCACCAAAGACTATTTATTCAGAATTTCTTTTAAAATATGAATAACAAAGTCAATTTCTTCATGGGTATTAAACTTACTAAAAGAAAATCGAATAGACGTTTTTAGGGAATCTTTTGCAGATAAAATTTCATTTAAAACATGTGAACCTCCAAGACTTCCACTTTGACAAGCACTACCCCCAGAAACTGCAATACCTTTTAGATCCAACGTAAATAGTAACATTTGACTATCTACTGGAAGTCGCACATTTAAAATTGAATAATTCGTGCTTATTTTATCCATCGGAGCTCCGTTTACCTTTACTTCTGGTAGATGGAGTTCTAATTGTGCTATAAAATAAACTTTCAGACCTCCTATATATTCAGCATCCTCATCCAAGTTCTCACAACCTATTTCCAAGGCTTTTTCCATCCCCAGTATTCCATGTACATTTTCTGTTCCTGCCCGAGCACCTCTTTCCTGAGATCCCCCAGTCAGTATAGGTTTAATCCCAAATCCCTTTTTAAAATAAGCGAGTCCAACTCCTTTTGGACCATGAAACTTGTGAGCACTTGCAACCACAAAATCTATAGGAGTTTTTTGTAAATCAACTTTATAATGGCCAATAGCTTGAACGGCATCTGAATGAAATAATGCGTTGTATTCTATACATAATTTAGAAACACTATCTACATCCAAAATAGATCCAATCTCATTATTCACATACATCAAACTTACCAAAGTTTTATGTGTGCTAGATTTTAACAAGGTTTCAAAATGTTCCATATTTATAGATCCATCTTCATTTATGTCCACATATACTATTTCAACTCCCGCATCTTCCTTCAAGATTTCTACTGTATGCAAAACGGCATGATGCTCAATTCTTGAGGTAATAATTCTTTGAACTTGTAGGTGCGAGACTGCATTTCTTAATATCATGTTATCAGCTTCACTGCCACCTGCTGTAAAAACTATTTCGCTAGCCGTAACATTTAATAATTTCGCTATATTTTTTCTAGCCTTCTCTACCTCAGATTTTGCTGATCTACCAAACTGATGCACAGAAGACGGGTTCCCGTAAATTCCCAACATAGATTGAGCCATAACTTCAATGACCTCTTCATCCATTGCTGTGGTTGCTGCGTTATCAAGATAAATTTTATTCATACTACAAAGTAACTAAAATTTATCCGTTCTTAGCCCCTTACTAATTTTAAAAACGCTTACTTTTGTCCCTACAAAAAAAAGAAAAAATGAACAAAGTTATTGCCTTTTTTTTATGCCTAACAGCGCTTATATCTTGTGATGATGGCGATTTAGAAATTCCAGCATTTGATTTTGAAGAAGAAGTGCATTATTGTGATACTGAGAATAACGAATATACACTTTTTAGAATGGGTATTGCCGAAGCAATAATAGTAACCTTACCCACTAGTGCTATTCAAAATAAAGTAACAATAGAACCTAAAACTGTAAGTATAACCGAATCTAACGTAGTTTATAGAACCTTCAATGAGGAGATTTCTACTGCTTATTTTTGTGGAAATGTTCCTCCTACAGCCCCCCAAATACTTTCAAATTGGATTGGTATTTCTGGCGGAAGTAATAATATACTGATAGAAACGATAGAAGAATTAGACGCTTCAAACAATATTACTGGTTACCGCCACTTTATTAGTTTTCAAAACTTAAAAGTTGAAAAAGGTGGTAAACACATCGCTTTTGAGGAAACAGAATTTGGTGAAATAGTTACCACTATTTAATATATTTTCTTCTGAATAATATAAACCTCCGTTGCACCCAGACCATATTTTTGATAGGATGCTTCTGAAATAATTACAGGATATCGACCAAATAAATAATTAAGTTCCTGTTTTAAAACACCTTCACCAACCCCGTGAATAAAAACGATACGTGGCAACCTGTTTTTTATAGCAAACTCTAACTTGTGTTTTGCGGTGTCAATTTGATAAGATAAAATATCGAAATTATCCATTCCTCGATTAGACTTCACTAACTTACTAATATGAAGGTCTACTTCCATAGGGGGTATACTATCTTTATGACTTCTAATTTTAGTCTTCTTCTGTCCTTTCTTATAATCCGTCTTAAAAGATAAGTGATTTGAAATTACGACTCTCTTAGCAATCTCCGATTGTTCCTCTTTTATATGAACAAGCTCAGATACATTAAACTTCATTAAAAATCCATCTTCAGTTTCTATATTAATTTCATCACCTTTTATATCAACGACTTTACCTTTAATCATATCATCCAAAACTGCAACAAAATCACCTACTTTATACTTCATTATTATTAACTTTTTCTTAATATTGAAATCTTATAATTTTAACTAAAACAATCAATATTTGTACAAAAATAAAAGGATGGGAGAAACTACAATAATAAATACTGAAAAATTCTTTACGGAAATTGATTTAAATAATAATTTGAGAGAAAACCGCAAGAAAACGTTGCTTAATATTGTAAACGTGATTATTCATGAATTAAAAAGTTCAAATCAAGTTAACCTTAATTTTATTTGCACCCATAATTCGCGTAGAAGTCAATTTGCTCAAGTTTGGGCTCATTATGCTATTGAATATTTCAATTTAGATGGAATTGCAAGTTATTCCGGTGGAACGGAAGTAACTGCTATGCATAGAAATACTGTAAAATCATTACGTGATGTCCAATTTAAATTTGACGTCGTAACGTTTTCACATGAAAACCCCGTTTATGAAGTAACCTATGAAAACAACAAAAACTCTATTGTCGCCTATTCTAAATTATATGACGACGAATTCAATAAAAAACCTTTTATTGCGATAACGACTTGTGATTCTGCCGATAAAAACTGTCCTTTTATTCCAGATGCCTTAAAAAGAATTCATCTGGCTTATATAGATCCGAAGGCTTCTGATGATACTCCAGAAATGTCAAGTTCATATCTCAACACTAGTAAAGAAATAGCGTCAGAAATGTATTTTATTTTTAAAGAAGTTAAAAGTCAGTTATAGTGTTCAGTAAAGTTATTTAACTTTACTGAACACTATAACTGACTAAATTTCCAACTCTTTATCGTAAGGTATCGTTTTTAAAATATGTTCAATAACAGCAATTCTAGCCGATGTCTTTCTATTAGCTTGAATTATTTTAAAAGGTGAAAATTCCTTTGCTTTGTCAAACATCTTATTTTTATAAAAAGTATACTTGTCCCATAAATCCTGAGCTCTTTCATCTACAGCCGTCATTTTCCATTGTTTTAAGGGATCCGATTTTATATCTGTAAATCTCTTTTCCTGCTCTCTTTTAGAAATAGATAAGTAAAACTTTACCAAACGTATTCCAGACTCTGAAATCATTCTTTCAAAGTCATTTACCTGATTCATAAATATTTCGTGTTCTTGATCACTACAAAACCCATTGACAGGTTCCACTACCGCTCTATTGTACCAACTCCTATCAAAAAATACAATTTCTCCCTCTTTCGGGAATTGCTTTATATAACGCTGAAAATACCATTGAGTGCTTTCTTCTTTGGTTGGCTTATTCAGTGCTATTATTCTAAAATTCCTCGGGTTTATTCTTTCTGTAGTTCTTCTAATTGCTCCACCTTTACCAGCAGCATCTCTACCTTCAAAAACAATAATAATACGTTCGTCATTCTTAATTGCCCAGGTTTGAAGTCTAACTAATTCTAATTGAAGCCTTTTTAATTTCTTCTCATAGTCTAAAAATCGTATTGTCTTTCCAAAATTGATAGTACCCTGAGACAACATAGCAAATAATCCCTTAAATGAATTTAATTTTTGAATGTGCTCTTCTTTTATTTCAAATTCTCTCATATTAATCAATTTGAGTATTAGAACGAAAATATCTCATTACAATATTGGGATCTGGATAAAGCGTAGCTTTAGAATTTTTCTTCCCATAATATTCAAATTGTGAAAGTACATACCTCATTGCTTCTAATCTAGCATTTTTTTTATCATTAGCCTTGACAATAATCCAAGGACTATAGGTCGTGTGCGTTCCGCTGAACATCTTATCTTTATAAATTGTATACTCGTCCCACATTTCCTGCCCTTTCTTATCTACTGGACTATATTTCCAACGTTTCAATGGATTCTGAAGCCTTGATTCGAACCTCTTTTGCTGGACATCTTTAGATATAGAAAACCAAAATTTTATAATATCAATTCCGTCTTCATAAATCATATGCTCAAATTCGGGTACCTGAGACATAAATTTTTTATATTGATTCGGAGTACAAAAACCCATTACTGGCTCTACAACCGCTCTATTATACCAACTACGATCAAAGAATACCATTTCACCAGGATTTGGTAGTTCTTTAATATACCGCTCAAAATACCATTGTCCTCGTTCTATTTCAGTAGGCTTGGTGAGCGCAACTGTTCTTATTGATCTTGGATTTAAATGCTCTGAAAAGCGACGAATATTTCCTCCTTTACCAGCGGCGTCTCTACCTTCAAAAATAATAACTACTCTTTTTTTATTTTTAGAAATCCATTGCTGTAATTTCACCATTTCAATATTTAGTTTCCTTAACTCTTCCTCATAATGCAATGACTTAAGGAGTCCTTCTGGTACAATATTTTTTTTAGCAATTATATCTAATAATTCTTTCTTTGTTGAAATTTTATTAAAATCTCCTAATTCTATTCTAGAATCTCCTGTATTTAAAGTTTCATCCATATTCACAAATATATGAATTGTAAATAAAAAAAGCCTCTGATAATTCAGAGGCTTTCGTATAATTATTTCAACAAAGAACTATACCATAGTAGCTCCTATTTTTTTATATTCTCCACTTTCTAATTTTTCTCTAATTGCAGAAAAAGCAATAATTGTTTCTTCAACATCCTCTAAGGTATGGGTTGCCGTGGGAATTAACCTTAAAATAATCAAACCTCTAGGGATCACAGGGTAAACAACGATGGAGCAAAAAATACCATGATTTTCACGTAGATCTTGTACCATTGCCATCGCTTCTGGAATTTCTCCTCGCAAATAAACCGGAGTTACACATGTATTCGTTGCGCCAATATCAAACCCTTTGTCTTTTAGTCCGTTTTGAAGAGCATTTACATTTTCCCAAAGTTTATCCTTTAATTCAGGCATGGTCCTAATCATGTCTAAACGCTTTAATGCACCTATTACCATTGTTATAGGTAATGATTTAGCAAACATTTGAGACCTCATATTATACTGCAAATATTGAACAATATCTTTATCTCCAGCAAAAAAAGCACCAATCCCGGCCATTGATTTTGCGAAAGTTGCAAAATACACATCAATATCATCTTGAACACCTTGTTCAAAACCAGTTCCTCGACCTCCTTCTCCTAACGTTCCAAATCCGTGAGCATCATCAACTAACAGTCTAAAATTGTATTTCTTTTTTAATTCTGCAATTTCCTTTAACTTTCCCTGTTCCCCACGCATTCCGAAAACACCTTCAGAAATTACTAAAATTCCACCTCCAGTTTTTTCGGCAATTCTTACGGCCCTGTTAATGTTTTTCTCTAAACTTTCAACATCATTGTGCTTGTATACAAATCGCTTTCCTGCGTGTAATCTAACTCCATCGATAATACATGCATGCGTATCTACATCATAAACAATTACATCATTTTTACTAACCAAAGCATCAATTGCAGAAACCATTCCTTGGTATCCGAAATTCACTAAATATGCTGCTTCTTTATTAATAAATTCAGCACATTCATTTTCTAATTGTTCATGAAAAGCAGTATGTCCAGACATCATCCTAGCTCCCATTGGATAAGCCATTCCGTATTCTGCAGCCGCATCAGCATCTGCTTTCTTTACTTCAGGATGGTTCGCAAGTCCTAAATAATCGTTTATACTCCAAGTTAATACTTTCTTTCCATTGAAATACATGCGGTTAGATATTTCTCCTTCCAACTTAGGAAATACGAAATAACCTTCTGCTTGTTCGGCCCAGTTACCTAAAGGACCTTTATCCTTAATTATTCTTTCAAATAAATCTTTCATTCTACTTCCTATTAATATTCAAAAAAACATTATTCTATGAATTTTTTCCGTTTGCAAAATAACCACTTTTTTACGAGTATATCAAATAAAAAAGGTGCCGTAATCAGCACCTTCGTATTATATATCAAAACAAACTATTTATTTAATAAATTCAATAGTTTCTTGTTCTTGTTTAATAGCATCAAAAAAGCCTTGTTCTCTCATCCAATCATCACTGTAGACCTTACTCATATATCTTGATCCGTGATCAGGAAAAATTAATACTACTTTACTATTTTTATCAAAAGCACCTGAGGCGGCATACTGCATTGTAGCCTGCATAACTGCTCCACTGGTATACCCCGCAAAAATCCCTTCTGTTAAAACAATTTCTCTCGCTCTATGAGCGCTATCCTCATCCGACACTTTTTCAAAAGTATCAATCAAATCAAAATCAGTTGCCGTTGGAATTAAATTTTTTCCAAGGCCTTCTATTCTATAAGGATAAATTTCATTAGCGTCAAATTCACCTGTTTCATGAAATTTTTTCAATATTGATCCAAATGCATCAACTCCCATAATTTTAATATTAGGATTTTGTTCCTTTAAATATTTAGCAGTTCCGGAAATTGTACCTCCAGTGCCACTTGCTGCAACTAAATGTGTGATTTCTCCTTTAGTTTGTTTCCAAATTTCTGGACCGGTAGACTCATAATGAGCATCAATATTCAATTGATTGAAATATTGATTAATATAAACTGAATTTGCAGTTTCTGAATGTAATTTTTTTGCAACTTGATAATAAGATCTTGGATCGTCTGCACTCACATGTGCTGGACAAACATATACTTTGGCACCCATGGCCTTAAGCATGTCTATTTTATCGTTTGATGATTTTGAACTTACAGCTAACACACATTTGTAACCCTTTGTAATACTTACCATTGCCAAACTAAACCCCGTATTTCCTGAGGTTGTTTCAATTATTGTATCTCCCGGTTTTAAAAGTCCTTGTTTTTCTGCTTCCTCTATTATAAATAACGCTATACGATCTTTCGTAGAATGACCAGGGTTATAACCTTCAAATTTTACTATGAACTCACCATCTAAATCACTAGTGATTTTATTTAATTTTATCATTGGAGTTTCACCAATAAGTCCAAGAATATTCTGATGAATACTTAAATGTCTCTTCATGAATTTTACTAATCAATTAAGAAAGTACAAATGTACAATTTTTTTTTAAACCTAAATATGACATTCCAAGTCAATCAAAAATGCATACTCTCTAGCACCATCTTTTAAACTATCAAACCTCCCCGATGCTCCTCCATGACCAACACTCATGTCGGTGTAGAGTAGTACCTTATTTTTATTTGCATGCTGTTCTCTAATTTTTGCTACCCATTTTGCAGGCTCAAAATACTGCACTTGTGAGTCATGTAGACCAGTGGTTACTAATAGGTTTGGCATCGGTTTATTTTCCACATTATCATACGGAGAATACGCTTTTATATAATTGTAATACTCCTTATTATTTGGATTACCCCATTCATCATATTCACCTGTCGTTAAAGGTATACTTTCGTCTAACATTGTGGTAACCACATCTACAAAAGGAACCGATGCAATAATACCGTTAAAGTGATTAGGACTCATATTTAAAATAGCCCCCATTAATAAGCCTCCTGCCGATCCTCCTGATGCATACAAATGCTTAGGGGATGTATATTTTTTGCTTATTAAAAATTCTGCGCAATTTATAAAGTCTGTGAACGTATTCCTTTTATGCAATAATTTTCCTTTTTCATACCATTCTCTTCCTAAATATTCACTTCCTCTTACATGGGCTATCGCAAAAATAAAACCGCGATCTAACAAACTTAATCTCGTAGTACTAAAACTATCTTCAATCGTATGTCCATAAGAGCCATAAGCATACAACAACAGCGGTGTATCTTTAGATAGATTCGTGTCCTTGTGGTAAACTAATGATATTGCAATTTTCTGACCGTCATCAGCAGTCGCCCAAATTCTTTCACTTTTATAATTTTCTTTCTTGAAATGGCCTCCTAAAACCTCTTGTTCTTTTTTAATTTCTTTTGATTTATCATCTAAGTTAAAATCAATAACAGAACTTGGAGTTGTCATCGAATTATATCCATATCGAATTATACTCGTATCAAATTCTGGATTTGAATAAACGCCAACCGAATATGTTTCCTCTTCAAATGGCAGATAATAATCTTCGGTTCCATCCCAACAAATGACTCTAATTTTATTTAGTCCATTCTGTCGCTCTTCTAAAACAAGATGATTTATAAAAACAGAAACATCTTCCAATAAAACATCCTCTCTGTGCGGAATTACCTCTATCCAGTTCTCCTTTAAAGTTGAAACTTCAACGGTTTTCATCAACTTGAAATTAGTCGCCTTATCTTTATTTGTTAAAATATAAAAATGTCCATCAAAATGTGAAATCCCATATTCCAAATCTCGCTCTCTTGGCTGAAAAACGGTAAATTCTCCTTCAGGATTGTCTGCTGATAAAAATCTATATTCTGTAGATATCGTATTGTAGCATCCTATTATTATAAATTTTTCTGATTTAGTTTTATATACAAAGGTTCCGAAAGTATCGTCTTTCTCATGATATACCAGTACATCTTCAGAAACATCTGTTCCAAAAACATGCTTATATATTTTATCGCTCCTTAACGTAGTTTCATCTTGCTTTGCATAATAAACCGTTTGGTTGTCATTGGCCCAAGAAGCGGAGCCTGTAGTGTTTTCAATTTGATCAGAATATATTTCGTTTGTTTCTAAATTCTTAAACTGTAAAGTATATTGTCTTCTACTTACTTTATCAGTTCCAAATACCGCCAATTTATTATTTGGACTTATTGAAACACCCTTTAAATTGAAATATTCAAAACCTTTTGCCATTTTATTGACATCAAACAATACTTCATCTTTAGCATCTAAATTTCCATTACGCCTAGAATGAATAGGATATTGATCCCCTTTCTTATATCTTGAAATATAATAATATCCTTTTTTTTTATACGGAACAGATTCATCGTCTTCTTTAATTCTGGATTTCATTTCAGAAAATAAATCATCTTGCAACTTTTTTGTGTGACTTGTCATTTTATCAAAATACTCGTTCTCAGCATTCAAATAATCTATCACTTCAGGGTTTTCACGCTGATTTAACCAATAGTAATTATCAATTCTAACATCATTATGAATGGATAATTCTTTTGGCTTCTTTTTAGCCCTAGGAGGTATAATATGTGTCATGTATTTTAATAAATTGAAGTGCAAAAATAATAATTGATTCTTAAGCCATGTGAATCCCTTTGTTAAAAAAAGCTAATTTATCTAAAACTTAATTTTATTCAAAAGAATCATCATTAAATCCAATTAAAAATAATTTTTCTTGAGCTCTTGTTACCGCCGTATACAGCCAGCGAAGATATTCTTTACTTGGTCCATCTGGCAAGTATGGTTGCTCAATAAAAACCGTTTTCCATTGCCCTCCCTGTGATTTATGACACGTCATAGCATATGAAAATTTTACTTGAAGTGCATTGAAATATTTATTCTTTTTAATAGCCAATAATCGCTTATACTTTGATTTCTCATTTTCAAAATCCTTAGCGACTTCTTGATACAGTCGATTTGAGTCGTCATATGACAACGAAGGAGTTTCTGATGTTAAAGTATCTAAAAGCAATACGGTATCAAATGGCTGTTGATTTTTATAATCAATCATTCTTACTTTTACTTCTGCGAATCGAAAACCATATAATTCCTTTATACTTCTTATTTCCAAAATTTCACAGATATCGCCATTCGCTATAAAACCAGCTTCAGAAGAATCGCTTAACCAATAATAATTATTCTTTACAATCATCACAAAATCTCCCGTGGAAATTTCATTTTCTTGACCTCGAATTTCACCTCTGATTTGCTGATTGTATTGATTTGCTCTTTTGTTTGAACGTACTATGAATGCGGTGTTCTCTACTCCATTATTATCATAAGCCCTGGTAATTGAATCTTGAATATCATAGCCATCTTCTAATCTCACAATATCAGGATAGTCCAACTCGAATTTAAAATTATACGAACCATTATTCAAAGTCATCAATCGCAACGATGTGGCGTTACAAAGAATACCCGAATTTGCATGCTGACGCATCACTTCGCTTAACTCGAGTTCCACAACATCTTTATGATAGTTATAGGCTAGCTTGTTCGCATCAAGCGCGGGACTCATATCTAATTTGACTGGTGGCAATTGCGCCGTATCTCCTATCAGAATCAATTTACAACCAATACCTGAATAAACATATGTCATTAAATCATCTAACAAAGAACCATTTTCAAATAATTTAGAATTACTTGTAGCATCAGAGATCATAGAAGCCTCATCAACTATAAACATGGTGTTTGTATGTTTATTTACTTGCATTACAAAGTTAACACCGCCGTTGGATGCTTTTTTTGGATGATATATTTTTTTATGGATCGTAAATGCTTGTCGACCTGCATAATTCGAAATAACCTTCGCCGCTCTTCCAGTGGGCGCAAGCATAACAGATTTTTTTCCAGTTTTCCATAAATTTTTCACAACAGTACTTATACTTGTAGTTTTTCCTGTACCAGCGTAACCTTTTAATAAAAATAGGTTATCTTTGTTTTTATCAAAAATAAAACTTGCCATTTGTAATAACAGAAGATTCTGTGTTTCAGTAGGTTCGAAAGGAAATGTTTCAACAAGTTGCTTGTAAAAGTCTGATGCGGATTTTGTCATGTATTTATTAAAAAATCAAAGATACAAATTCATTTATGGCTAAAAATTTTTAGCATTCAAAAAAAAATGTAAATTTGCCTAAACCAAAATTAAACAATCTAAAAAATGTTCGTATTAGTACTATTTATTGTTGGAATTGTAGTATGTTTCTTTCTAGCAAAAGCCATCTTAAAATTTGTTCCTCGAAAAGTTCAACCCGTTATATCAATTCTTTTATATATAATTGCTGGAATATTAATTTGGATGACCTATACAAGTGTCATGACACCTATTAAATTTAACCAAGAAAAAGAAGTGCGATATGGTGCTGTGATTAATAATCTAAAGGTTATTAGAGATGCACAAAATGCTCATAGAACTGTGACAGGTAAATATTGTGCAAAAGGTGAAGATTTAGTTAAATTTATTGATACTGCAAAATTGGCTGTAACTACCGCAAGAAATGAAACCAAAACTGTTAATATAGGTGGTGGAATGACCAATGAAGTTGAATATAGAGTTATTGATACAACTGGATATACAGATGTAAGAGCAACTTTTGTAGGAAAAGATTATAAAAAAATGATGGATGTTCCATTTACCAATACTCAATTCACTTTATCATTGGGTGAAATTGCAAGAACTAATGGAATTATGGCAGCAGTTTACGAAGTAAAAGTTGCAAAGGAATTAGTGTTGAATGGAATGAATGAAGATCTTATTAGATTAGACGAAGAAGCATTTGCCGATAATGAAGTTAAAGGTAAATTTATAAGTGTTGGTTCCATAAATGAAGTAAGTGACAAAGGGAACTGGCCACCTACTTACGATCAAGCTGAAATAAATAAAAAGAAATAAAGTCATCATAGACTCAGATTTGGAAAATAACCATTTATCCATTCTACTTCGGTCGAATGGATTTTCTTTTTGTATTCTTAATAGATATACAAAAGAAATAGATCGTGTTGAACATTTAGAATTTGGAGAATCTAATATAACACCTCAGAATCAGCTGTTATCGCTTCAGGGATTTTTTAAAGAAAATCTATTCCTCACCAAACAATACAAGTCAGTTTCAGTGACTCATTGTAATAATCTTTCTACTTTTGTTCCCAATCCCTTCTTTAAAAAGGATTCCTTGAAAGAATATCTTCAATACACTGTAAAAGTATTACCAAGCGACTTTATCACATATGATCCAATTGAAAGTGCTGATATGATAAATGTATATATTCCATTTGTACACTTTAACAACTTTCTATTCGATCAATTTGGAAGTTTTGAATTTAAACATTCATCATCGATTTTAGTAGATGAACTATTAAAAAAAAGTACTAATTCTAGAGATCCTCAATTTTTTGTGAATGTAGAAAAGGAATTCTTTCAAATAACTATCATCCAAAATAAAAAATTGATATTTTATAATGCCTTCAATTTTAGCACCAAAGAAGACTTTATTTATTACATCCTTTTCACTGCAGAACAACTAAAGCTTAATCCTGAAGTGTTCAAATTAATCTTGTTAGGTAAAATTGAAAAAGATTCTGAATTTTATGAAATCGTATATACCTATGTCCGACATGTTGAATTTTATAATGCAACAATTCAGAATATCGAAACTGACGATAAATCAAATCATTCAAACTTTATTCTATTAAATCAGCATTTATGAGAATTATTTCTGGAAGTAAAAAGGGAATTAGATTATCCGCTCCAAAAAAATTACCTGTCAGACCAACCACTGATATGGCAAAGGAGGCCTTATTCAATATTTTAAACAACATCTATTATTTTGAGGACATCTCCATTATAGACTTATTCTCAGGTACTGGCAATATCAGTTATGAATTTGCTTCGAGAGGTTCCAAACAAATTACCGCAGTAGATGGACATTTTGGTTGTATCAAATATATAGATGAAACTTCAAAAAATCTTGAGTTCACCATAAATTCAATAAAAAGTGATGTCTATAAATTTTTAGAAAGAACTTCACTAAAGTCTGATGTCATTTTTGCTGATCCACCGTATGATTTTGAAAAAGCACAATTCGAAAAAATTATAGATCTTGTTGTTTCTAGAGAAATACTTTTAAACGAAGGAACTCTAATAATTGAACATTCAAAACACACTGATTTATCTGATCATTTAGCATTTAGTTATTCTAAAAAATATGGTGGCAATATGTTTAGTTTTTTTGAACAAAATCGAGAAGAATATCCTCTATAGCAACGAACTTATTATTTCTTTTTCTGAAACACCTTCGGCTTCTGCCTTATAGTTCTTAACAATTCTATGATTTAAAATTGGAAATGCAACTGCCTGAACATCTTCAATGTCAGGAGAAAATTTCCCTTTTATGGCAGCATGTACTTTTGCTGCTAAAATTAGATTTTGTGAAGCCCTTGGTCCTGCTCCCCAATCTATATAATTATTTACAAGATCTGTAGCGTACTGTGAATTTGGCCTCGTTCTAGAAACTAACTTTACAGCATACTCAATAACATTATCTGCAACCGGAATTTTTCTAATCAATTGCTGATACTTGTTGATTTGATCAGCCGTAAATAATGATTCAATTTTAACTGAATTTTCAGAAGTTGTATTTTTAACTACCTTTACCTCTTCTTCAAAAGTAGGATAATCCAAATAGATTGAAAACATAAACCTATCTAATTGAGCCTCTGGCAAAGGATACGTTCCCTCTTGTTCAATCGGGTTTTGGGTTGCTAATACGAAAAAAGGTTTATCTAGTGTATGATGATGTCCCGCAATAGTCACTGAACGCTCTTGCATAGCTTCTAACAAGGCTGCTTGCGTCTTAGGAGGCGTTCTGTTAATTTCATCCGCCAAAATGATATTAGAGAAAATAGGCCCTTTAATAAATTTAAATTTTCTATTCTCATCCAATATTTCACTCCCCAAAATATCGGAAGGCATTAAATCTGGCGTAAACTGAATTCTCTTAAAATCTAACCCAATAGCTTCGGCAATGGTGTGAATCAATAAAGTCTTAGCCAAACCTGGAACTCCAACAAGCAAGGAATGCCCACCAGCAAAAATTGAATATAAAACAAAATCAATCGTTTCATTTTGTCCAATAATTACTTTCGCTATCTCAGCCCGCAATTGCCTATATTTATTTCCTAATTCTTCTATTGCCTTAACGTCTGACATTATACTTATTTCTTTATCCAGTTTTTAGAAAATTCACATGAACTATGAATTTCATTAATTTTAATATACGTATCTTTTATTTTATCTTTTGCCCAATCCTCTATCGTTTCTTCTTGTTTTTTTTGTAAAGCTAGAGCTTGAATTTTCACGTAATCATTGATATAATCTGCCTTATGAGTTTCTGTTTTAGATTTCAATAAAATGATTTTATACATTTTTTCACCTTCTCTTGTTTCATCATAATAAGCTGTTGTTGTTTCCCCTACTTTTAGTTCAGAAACACGCGCATATAAGGTAGGGTCCATTCTAGTTAACTCAAATTTAGAATCTCCTGTATTCGGATTTAATAAAACTCCATTATTAAATCGTGTCTTTTCATCTTCAGAATATTTTACAACGGCCTCTTCAAAAGTAATTGTCCCATCGGCGATTCCCTTTTTTACTTTTATAAGTGTTTCTTCTCCTTCCTTTAATTTGGCATCATCAATTTCTGGTTGAATTAAAATATGTCGTAAATCTACTTGTTGTCCTTTAATCTTCTCAACTTGGATAATATGGTATCCGAAATCTGATTTAAAAGGTTCCGAAACTTCACCCTTTTGCAGACTAAAGGCTATTTCCTTAAATTCTTTCACAAACTGACTTTGTCTATTAATAGAGAAAAAACCGCCTGCTCCTGGGCCCTGGGAGGATACAGATGGATCATCTGAATTTAAAATGGCCTTCATCTGCATACTAGATCCATTTTCTACTTCTTTTTTTAGTTGATTTAATTTTTCAATTACTTGACCAATCTCCTCTTTGGTAGGATTCGCTTTAATTACAATTTGAGAAAGTTCTATTTCAGATCCAAATTCTGGTAAATCGCCTCCTTCTTTTAATGAATTGTAATACGTTCTAACTTCATCTGGCGTAACATCAATCTCTACTGTTAAACTTTCTCTCTCTCCTTGAATTAACATTTGTTCACGACCAATTTTAGATAATTCCGATCTAAATTCAGCCTCATCAGTAAATCCATAAAAACCAGCAACTTTCTGTAAATCATCCGTTCTTAAACTTTGGCTAAAACTGGCAATATCACTATCAACTTTTTGCTTTACACGCTCATCAGAAACTACAATACTATCAATCACCGCATGATGTGAAAGTAATTTCTGCATCATAATTTCTTCTAACATTTCACAATCAGAAATCACCACCTGTCCTTCGCTTCTAAGTTCTACTTCTTTCTTGAAATTATCAATATCAGAATACAACACGATGTTCTTTCCTACTACAACAGACACTCCATCTACCTTCACCCTCTCTTGTGAAAAACTATTAACCGTCAGCATTACAATAGCCAACATAAGTATATTTTTTATCATTTTAATATTCTTCAAAATATTGTTTTTTAATCGCATCATTTAATAAATCTACTTCAATTTTTCTTAATAATTCCAACTTTCTCTTTTGTAATATAATTTGTTTAATAGTTGGGGTAATATAACTCATTGGCGCAATATCATTACGTTTCAATACCTCTTTTACAGTCACCAAATATAAACCTAATGAGTCTTCTTTTTGGATAAAATTAGATTTTTTTAATATCTTATTTTTTTCCATATTTCTCAACCCTTCAATCTTAGAAATCACGTCGTTATATTTTATCCAAATAGAATCATCTAAATTAAACGACCTAAACTCTAGGCCTCTTAAATGCAATTCGTTAATATCCTCCTTCTTCTGAGATTTGAACAATTTAACTAACTCTTTTCTATCATTTCGTCCACTATCTGTATGAATGAATTTTAAACGCACCAACTCTTCGTTTAACTTAAAATTATCTCCATTTTCAGAATAGTAGTTTTGAATTTGAACGTATGTAATGGCCGTATCTAATTTACTCAATACCAATGCTTCTTTATAAGCATTTATATAAAGAGTTGAACGATAATCTTTCACCAAATTTTCAAACTCAATAGATTTATCTGTTAAGTTAAATTCTGCTTGATGTAATAATAACTGATCCTTTGCCCAAGAATTAATATAACTCTTTGCGAAAATCACACTATCGAATTCAGACAAACCAGATGGTAATTGTTTATCTAGATCATATTCATATAAAACCTTTTCATAAACTTTCGCAATAGGTCTTCCTTTATCTCCCTCAACCTTTTTCATGTTTGGAAAATAATCACATGCTGACATTAAAAATAACACACATATATATGTAAAAATGACTCTCACTAATACTCCTTTTATTTTATAGTTTATATTTTTTTAACGCGATAATTCAGCGAAAATCCCAATATTTAAATAACCTGTAAAATCTTTTATCTACTAAAAAGACATCTTATTTTAATCAACTCCTTAGAGAGCGTTCGTTTTAACTTAAAACGAAGTTTTATCGACATAAAAGTTACTTCTAAAATTCTTTAATTAGCTATACAAAAATAGAAATTGAAATCTCGTACGAAGCATTTAATCGTGCCGCAATTTATTTATTCCCTAACTCTTATTGTGTTAAAAAAATTATAAAGAAATTATTCCTTCAATTCGGTCTATTTCTTTATATTTTTCAATAATTATTTCAGAATTATCGACTTTAACAAGTATCGACAAACTGATGAATTTTCCTGTTTTAGAACGCTTTGTGTTTATAACTGCTCCCTCAAAATTAAAGATTTTATGAATTTTCTCAATTTTCAATTTATCATTTGGAACAATAAATTTATACAAATACTTGGAAGGATATGTTGTCGTATCATCCAAAGTGTTTTTTAATTTCTCATAGAACTCCTCCCTTTCACTCATAAACAAGTTGTTTTCTACTGAAAAGATTCAGTTTTGTTATACTCAATGTTGCAAAATTACTGTTATATTTGATTATATTTAATAAATTACAAAAACATTTTTAAAGCCCAAAAATTGACGAATGCAACAAAAAATAGTTATTACAGGAGGTCCTGGTACTGGAAAATCAGCAGTAATCAAAGAATTGGAAAGGAGAAACTATTTTTGTATGCATGAAATATCACGTCAGGTAACATTGGAAGCTAGAAACGAGGGAATAGAACAATTGTTTTTAGAGAATCCACTATTATTTAGTTCGAAAATTTTAGATAAAAGAACAAAGCAATATAATGCAGCGCATAAATTAACGGATGCGTTTGTTTTTTTTGATAGAGGCATACCAGACATTCATTCGTATTTAAATTTCAAAAAAACGACGTTTCCCCTAATCTATGTTAAGCACTGCCATGCATACAGATATTCTACAATTTTTTTAATGCCTCCTTGGAAGGAGATTTATACCGCTGATAATGAGCGCTACGAATCTTATGAAGATGCTAAATTGATTTATGAATTCATTAAAAATGGCTATATTGATGTTGGATACTCCATTATTGAGATTCCATTCGATTCTGTAAAAAATAGAACAAATTTTATACTTGAGTCTCTTTAACTAAATGAATAAACAACTTGAAATACTCAATAATTATTGGGGGTTCACTGAATTCCGTTCTCCCCAAGATGAAATAATTTCTAATGTCCTATCTGGAAATGATACCGTTGCTCTATTGCCAACGGGTGGTGGGAAATCTATTTGTTTTCAAATCCCAGCAATGTTAACGGATGGGCTTTGCATCGTTATTTCTCCTTTAATTGCCTTAATGAATGATCAGGTAAAAGCCTTGCGAAATAAAAATATTAAAGCCGTCGCTATTACATCAAAAACCTCTGAGAATGAACTTATAAATACGTTCGATAATTTAAAATTCGGGAATTACAACTTTATATATTTATCTCCAGAAAAATTACAAAACTCTTTAATTCAGGAAAAAATAAAACAATTAAACATACAATTGATCGCCGTAGACGAAGCGCACTGTATTTCTGAATGGGGACATGATTTTCGGCCTGCATATTTACAAATAAATATATTACGAGATATCTTTCCAGAAGCTCCTTTTATTGCGTTAACGGCCTCCGCAACAAACAAAGTACTTACTGATATTGTATCTAATTTAAACTTAAAAAACCCTACAATTTTTAAGAAGTCATTTTATAGAGAAAATTTGGCGTATCATATCTACAATATTGAAGATAAACTATCGAAAATTGAACAAATCCTAAAGAAAACAAAAGGCACAAAAATAATATACACGAACACTAGAAGAAAAACAGTAGAAATATCTAACCAATTAAATTCACTTGGTTTTAACACTTGTTTTTATCATGGAGGAATGTCTTTTGACCATAAAATAAAAGTGTTTGAAAGTTGGATGTCTGAAAGCAAACCTATTATAATAGCAACTAATGCTTTTGGTATGGGTATAGATAAAGCCAACGTTCGCGTTGTAATTCATTACGATTTTCCAAAAAGTATTGAAAACTATATTCAAGAGGCTGGTCGTGCTGGAAGAGATGGTAAAAAAGCATTTTCTGTAATCTTAAAAAACAAATCTGATATATTAACAACTCAAAAAATGTTTATTGAAACAATTCCGTCCGTTGAGTTTATTAAGAAGGTCTATTTCCAATTGAATCAGTATTTTCAAATTTCTTATGGAGAACTTATTGATAAATCATTTGTATTTGACATTACAAACTTTTGTCGCGTCTATGACTTTCCTCTAATGACAACATATAATGGAATTAAAACACTGGAAAAAGATGGGATTCTATTACTAGACGAACAGTTAAATAGAAAGTCTACAGCTAAGTTTATTACAAAAAATAATTATATATATGATTATTTAAGACGTTATCCACGTCACGACAAATTAATTAAATTAATGCTAAGAACTTATGGGGGTATTTTTGAGGACACCAAAACAATTAACATCAATTATCTGTGTAGTACGTTAAACTTATATAAATCTCAACTGTTAAAACAATTAGAAACCTTACACGAGGATAAAATCATTGAATTTTACAATTCCAATAGTAGCGCACAGATTACTTTTTTAGTTCCGAGAGAAGATAATAGAACTATCAATATTTATGCAAAGGAAATTGAACAAAGAAATACGCTCAAAATTAGGAAACTAAATGCGCTAGTTACCTTTATCGAAAACGATACTATTTGCAGAAGTATACAACTACTCACATATTTTGACGAAAAAAATATTGAAGATTGCGGAATCTGTGACGTATGTATCTCTAAAAAGAAAGATAATTATAATAATATCTCCCAAGATATTAAAAATGCTATATCGAATGAACTGCGATCTAATGGTGACCTTTCTTCTAAAGAATTGGTGATTTTGTTGCATTTTGAAGAAGTAGCTATTATAAATTGTTTACAATTGCTCTTAGAAAAAAATAGAATAAGCGTAACTTCGCAAAATAAATATAGGCTTACCATTTCATGAGAGATTTAAGAATAGTTTTTATGGGAACTCCAGATTTTGCGGTGACCATTTTAAGTGGATTATTAAACAACAAGCAAAATGTGGTTGGAGTTATAACTGCTCCAGATAGACTAGCAGGTCGAGGAAGAAAATTAAATCAGTCTTCGGTTAAAAAGTTTGCTTTGGAAAAAAATCTTCCTGTTTTACAACCTACCAATTTAAAAAATGAAGATTTTCTTAAAGATCTTAAAGCATTACAAGCAAACTTACAGATAGTTGTTGCATTTAGAATGCTCCCAAAGGCTGTATGGAAAATACCAGAATTTGGCACTTTTAATTTACATGCTTCATTATTACCTCAATATAGAGGTGCAGCTCCTATTAATTGGGCAATTATAAATGGAGAGAAAAAAACGGGAGTCACTACTTTTTTTATTGATGATAAAATCGATACTGGTGCTATTATTCTTCAATCCAAAATTGATATAAAACCTATGGAAACTGTTGGAGAATTACATGATTCTCTAATGTATATTGGCTCTAAGCTCGTTGTTGAAACTGTAAAGTTAATTTCAGATAATAAAGTTACTACAAATCAACAAACCTCAAATAATCTTAAGTTTGCCCCAAAAATTCATACAGAAACATGTAAAATAGATTGGTCTAATGATCTCAATCATATTTATAATAAAGTAAGAGGACTGAATCCTTATCCAACTGCATGGACTACGTTAGAGAATGGTGGAGAAGAAATTCAAATGAAAATCTATGATGTACGCATGGAAAAATGTATGCATCAATTGGAAAATGGTGCCATTGTTTTTAATAAAAGAGAATTAAAAGTAGCAACCAACAGTGGCTACCTTATTATTGATTCTTTAAAACTTGCAGGAAGGCGAAAAATGGACACCAAAAGTTTGTTAAATGGTTACTCATTTGACGAAAACGCAAGAACCTTCTGAACCCCTTATTAATACTGGGGTTGTTAAAAACTCTATATTTTGATAGTGGTTATTAACATTTTTAATACATTTATTAACAAAACGTGATCTTTTTTAAGCTAAAACTTGTGTAGGCCCTTATTCCGTATATATTTGTTAAGCTTTTATAAGCAATTATGTTTAACTAAAAAAATAAATTAAAAATTATGAACAAATCAGATTTAATCGACGCAATGGCAGCAGATGCTGGAATTTCTAAGGCAGCAGCTAAATCAGCATTAGATTCTTTAACTACAAATGTAACAAGCGCTCTTAAAGGAGGAGGAAAAGTTTCATTAGTAGGTTGGGGAACTTGGTCAGTTTCTAACAGAGCTGCTAGAACAGGAAGAAATCCACAAACTGGTGCTGCTATTCAAATCGCTGCTAAAAATGTTGTTAAGTTTAAGGCAGGTGCTGGTTTAAGTGATGCTGTGAACTAATCAGATAAGTTATTTTGTAAAAAAACTCTCTTTTAACGAAGAGAGTTTTTTTTATACCATATATTCTTCTATATTTAACTTATTATATCTTTAAATGACAGCGCTAAAACCTATAAAAGGAAGATTGTTGGTAGCAGAACCATCAATATTAAATGATCAATCATTTAATAGATCTGTTGTGCTTTTAACGGAACACAATAAATCTGGAACTGTCGGATTTATTATGAATAAACCGCTAAAGTTTAAAGTACGTGATTTAGTTCCCGAGATTGATTGTAATTTCACAGTTTACAATGGAGGGCCAGTATCTCAAGAAAGTTTGTATTTCATACATAACATTCCTAATTTAATTCCTGAAAGTGTTCAGATAGCAGGAGGAATTTATTGGGGAGGTGATTTTGATTCTGTTTCTGAATTACTTGTCCAGAAAAAAATTACAGGAAAAGATATCAGGTTTTTTTTAGGATATTCTGGTTGGGAGGCAAATCAACTTAAAGAAGAATTGATCGAAGATTCTTGGACCGTTATGGAAAATAGTTATCCAAATATACTAATTACAAACGCATCACTTTGGAAAAATAAATTAATGGAATTAGGCGGTGAATATCAAATTTGGGCAAATGCTCCTAAAAACCCAACTTTAAACTAAAATTCAGTTTTTTCTAATAGATCTCTTATTTCGGAAGACACAATCGTTCCAAATATTTTTTTGCGATAATGTGTTACTGGCTGAATATAAATGATACTATTTGTTAAAAATACTTCATCTGCTTTCTTTAATTCAAACGGAGATATTTCTCTTTCCTCAATATTGTATTTATCCTCCTTTTGTAACAACTCAATTATTTTACTTCTCAGCACTCCTTTAATACATCCTTCAGTGAGCGCTGGCGTGCTAATTGTGTTTCCTTTTACAACAAACAAATTGCTATGAGTAGCTTCTACTAATTGTTTTTTATCATTTATTAAAATACACGAATCTAAATCATTCTCTTGAGCAAAAATACTTGCAACAACATTCAATAACCTGTTCGTTGTTTTAATAGTTGACAACAAACTTGCTTGCACATAAAAGTCTTTATATAAATCAACTTCGTACTTTTTCTTCAATTCTACATTCAGATTTGAAACTTGTATAACAAAGTCAATATCATTTACAACAGGCGTATAAAAGCCTCCATCTTTTCGAAAAACTGTTAGCCTTACTCGTGCCTTGTTAATTAAACCATTTGATTTGAGCACTTTTACAACTTCCGATTCAACATATTCCAATGAGAAGTCAGCAGGTATTTCCATACGTAACATCCTCATAGAAGCCATTAACCTAAAATAATGATCTTCTAAGAAGATAATTTTTAAATCCAACACTTTTAAAGTTTCAAATACGGCGTCTCCATATTTAAATGCTCTATTGTCAATTGTAAAAATTGAATCTTTCTGATCTATAAGTTTCCCGTTGAAATTTATCATTCTAAAAAATATATTGAAAACAAAATTAAGCAAAAAAGCTCTGAAAAATCAGAGCTTTTAACATTTATTAAGTTACATCTAAGCACCAATTCTGTGCTTCAATTCTTCTATTTGATTATCCCAAAACATTTTTGAATCCTCTACTTCATCTTTCTCTGAAAAGTCTGTAATCATTAGAGAAACGTCTTTAGTTAACTCATCTACTTCAATTCTAAATTCAAAATAAGAATCATCACCTTCACTTTCTAACCATTTAAATCTAATCTTCAAATCCGACTTTTTCGATAAAACTTTCGCTTTTTCTTCGCTTCCATCCCATATAAAAGTAAATATTTCGCCTCTTGAATTTACATTGTCAGCAAACCACTCAGACAAACCCGAAGAAGTTCCAAAATATTGATACAACATCTTAGGCGATGCATGAATTGGAAATTCCATTACAATCTTTATTTTCTCTTCCATAAACTATTTATTAAAAGCTCAAGATATTATTTTTATTGAATTAAAAAAAATTATAAATAAATATTTATGTAGCCTTTTTTAATCTGTCATTTATACTGAAACAAGTCTGAAAATTAAATTGAGAAAGAATTTAATTTTTTACATCAGGATTAATATCTAAAATATTATTTTTTACATATTGATTCATAAAGGCATCTGTAAAATACTCACTGCCAGTTAATCTATCTTTCTTTAAAAATGTGCGAATATCAATTTTCAAATAGGCCTTTAGCATTTCTCTAGATATAGGTTCATAGGTATAGTGCCACGGCTCATATTTAAAACCTTTTCTGCTTTCATCGTCCGTATAAACCAAGCAAAAACCAAATTCACTGGCACGCTCATCCATCCATTTCTTCAATTTTGAATAAACACCTTTTCCTTCAAAATGAATTTCATTTAATACATCGCCCTTTGGTCTTTCCATATTTCCATCTATCACATCTACATCCGTTCCCCAGTGATGTCGAGAAGTCCCAGGAATTGTAGAGTATTCTATGATTTTAGAAATCGCATCTTGTGGAGTCATTCCATCTTTCAAAAACCTATTGTATTTGCGCGTCCATATTCTTTTCTGATGCTCGTAACTTCTATAATCAGAAAAAATTTCTAATTGCACACCACTTTTTAATGCCTCTTTTTCCATCAAAATGAACGATGCTTTTACTTCATCTTGTAATTCATACCTTTTTTTGTAAAACAAAGGAGTACTCTTCCCCGTTAAATCATCTACAGAAAATAATTTGCCCTTATCGCCATTCATTGTAAATACTAAACTTACTACTAGAATAAATACTTCCATCTTACATTAACTTTTTAAACATCACAAAATGAGGTCCTACCAAATGTATCTCAAACTCCTCTCCTACACTAATAAATCCCAATTTGTCATAAAAAGAGAGAGCTGTTACCCTGGCGTTGCACCACAATACTTCTACATTTCTTTTTTTTAAGATCGCTATACCTTTAAACAATAACTTCCTCCCAACACCCCTATGTTGATAATTTTGACAAGTTGCCATTCCTCTTAATTGGTATTGAACTCCGTTAAAACTAGAATTCTTATTCTTCATAAAAGTGGCTACTCCAATCAGTTCCGTATTTAAAAACATCCCTAAATGAAAGGTAAACTTTTCAAAATCGCCTTCCATCGCTTCTGGCAATGGTAAATTATTTCTTAAAACTTCCTTTCTAACCGAATATGTTTCTTGTGCTAAAACTTCTCTCACAATCATAGCGAATACTTCCTATCTTTATGCTGCCAAAAATAGATAAAAATGGAAAACATCACAATAAAAATAATCTCAAAAGAAAAAATACTTGACATTATACCTTTAATAAAACAATTGAACAAAAAGACGCCAATTTCTCTTTTAAAGTTTAGGGTGCTAGAAATGTCTGAACAAAATTACGAGTGTGCAGTAATGTACGACAAGAATGTTTTAGTTGGTATTTGTGGAATATGGTATATGACTCGGCATTATATTGGCAAAAGTATGGAGGCAGATCAAGTGGTTATAGATGAATCATATCGAGGAAAAGGCCTCGGTAAAATATTCTTTGATTGGATCTATAAATATGCCCAATCTAAAGGTTGTGAGGCCTCAGAATTAAATGCTTACTTCAACAATTCATCAGGTCACAAGTTTTACCTCAATGAAGGTTATATCATTAAGGGATTTCATTTTTTAAAAGTACTAAGAGAAGATGGTGAATTTTATTAAATTAAATTTAACTTTTTTCTTGCAAATACTGAAAGTACATGTATCTTTGCGACAGTTAATGCGAAAGTAGCTCAGTTGGTAGAGCGTCAGCCTTCCAAGCTGAATGTCGCCGGTTCGAACCCGGTCTTTCGCTCCAAATTAGAAAATGCTGTCTTAATTGGCAGCATTTTTTGTTTATCTTCATTCCTACTAACTTCGCTTAAGATTTTAAAACAGTTGAATTGAATTAGTAACTCTCTCAACTATACATTTTTTACCAAAATAAACGGATACTTTGTAAACCATTAAATACCCCTCAGAACGGCTTCAATTCCTAATAATATAGCCAAGGAACATATGAATCAATGGATTTTAACTATTGAACAATTACCCATAAAAATTTATAAACTAGTTCATAACTTAACTAAAGAACAATTGGACACTCGCTATAGAGAAGATGGCTAGACAATTAGACAGGTAATACATTATTTAGCAGATAGTCATCAACAGAGTTATACCCAATTTAAATGGGCGCTTACAGAAGATACACCTGTAACTAAGGCCTATTACGAAGAACGCTGGGCTGAATTAGAAGATGGAAAATATGATTTTATAATCCCATCTTTGAATGTAATAACTGCGCTACATACTAAATGGGTTTATTTTCTTAAGACATTATTTTCAGAACACTTAGCCATAGTATTTGTATATCCTGATGGCAAAGAAAAGATCTCATTAGCTAAAAATATTGGAATTTACGCTTGGCATAGGGAGCATCACTTTGAGCATATCAATCAATTATTGATTAAAATAGACTGGAAATAACGTTATCTTATTCCTATTTCTAGTACCCTTTAAAGGGCTTCTCCATGCACAACTAACCTAGTTCTTCCACTTTATATTACACCCAATACTTGGTTTTTGAGCACGTACGTTTTCTAAATTTTCAAGAATACAGTCCAAAGCATTCCTTAGATCATCTCCTGATACTTCGATACTATTTCCAGGTCTAGAATCATCTAACTGACCTCTATATTTCAATTTCAAATCTTTATTAAAAATGTAAAAATCCGGAGTACAAGCAGCGTCGTAAGCCCGAGCAATCTCTTGAGAGTCATCATATAAATAAGGAAATGGATACTTACTTTCTAAAGCTTTCTCTCTCATTAAGTCAGGAGAATCTTGGGGTTGTTTTTCCACATCATTTGAGGATATTGCAATAAAAGTAACTCCTTTCGTTTGATAAAAATTTGCTAAAACTACTAACTCTTCAATCACATGTATTACAAATGGACAGTGATTGCACATAAAAATAATGACCGTCGCTTTCTCTCCTTTTATATGCTCGAGAGACATTTTTTTTTTAGAAATGGTATCCAGTAAATTAAAACTTGGTGCCACCGAATTTAAGGGAATCATATTTGAAGAAGTTCTAGCCATATTCACTTTTTTATTTGTATTTTTAGATCATCAAAAGTACAACTTTATGAAGACACTAAACGAATGGTTTGATGCGTATGCTGAGAGCCATCAAAACCAAACAAATCAACTAATTCACTTCGTTTGTGTTCCTGCTCTTTTCTTTAGTATCGTTGGGTTTCACATGTCAATTCCAGTGCATTTTTTATCAGACTTATTAAACTTAAATAATCCATTAATAGAAAATTGGGCTACCGTAACAGTTGTATTTATGCTCTTGTTTTATTTGAGGTTGTCTTTTTCTATGTTTTTAAAAATGTTTATATTTTCAGTAGTATGTATCATTGGAAATCATTATTTACCTGCTATTTTGCCGCTTGCGTATACATCCCTTGTCATCTTTATCGTTGCTTGGATAGGTCAGTTTTACGGACATAGACTGGAAGGAAAAAAGCCTTCATTCTTTAAGGACTTACAATTTTTACTAATTGGCTCTGCCTGGGTTATCAAAAAGGTTACTGCTAAAAATGATTAGAAAACAAAATCTTTTTTTAGCCTTTTTCCTCATTTCGCTTATAACAAGTAACGCTCAACTTATTACACCCACTGAAGTCAGAAATATAGATATGAACTCTCCGTATGCTGAAATTGGAGTGAAATTTATTTCGGATGATTTAGTACTCTTTGCTTCTTCCAAGAAAAATGAAACTACTGGTAAAAGAGAAAAGCGTAATAATCGTCATATGGGATTGCAGTTATATACCGGATCCTTTACTGAATATGGTTCTATCATCGAACCAAAACTATTTCAACCTATTGAAGATAATCCAATTTTCGAATCCAATATTACTTTTTCAGCCGATCTTAAAACAGTTTATTTCACTAGGAACAACGATATCTTAGATAACTATACAACGTTTTTTAAAAGAATAGTACGAGTAAATAAACAAATATTAAAAATGTTTCGTGCTTCCATTAATGATTCTGGGCAATTATCAAATATTTCTCCAATGCCTTTTAATAGTGACAATTATTCCGTTACTAATCCGCATTTAAGTTTAGATGGTAGAAAACTATATTTCGTTTCCGATATGAAAGGCTCTCTCGGAGGGTTTGATATTTACGCGGTAGATATTCAAAAAGATGGAACTTTTAGTGCCCCTAAAAACTTAGGAAATAAAATAAATTCAGAAGAAGATGAGTTTTTTCCCTTTGTAGATAAAAACGACATATTATATTTTTCTTCCAATGGACATAAAGGATTTGGTGAATTAGATGTATTTAGTTCCTCTTTATCCGATGACGCTGAAAAACCGGTTAATCTTGGGGCTCCAATAAACAGTAAAGAAGACGATTTTTCTTTGGTATTTAATGTTGAAAGAAATATTGGCTATTTTTCTTCGACTAGAAGTGGTGGTTTTGGTAATGCAGATATTTATGTCTTTAAGGGAGGAATATTAAAAGATCAAGAAAGTGATAAATTAGTAGCCGAAGATTCTAATCAAAATTCATTATTAAAATCAGATGAATTCGAAAATTCTGATAATTCAAATCAATTAAATCAGGGTAATACTAAAACTGACTTTGAAAATATAGAAAATAATTCAACTGAATTAAACAATACTCTTTTTACTTCATTTGTCGCCTTAAATAAATTAAATGATGATGAGGAGGAATGTACTCAATTAGTAGAAGGGTTTATTCTAAACTCAAAAAATATAATTTTAGTAGATGCCACTGTTACATTATACGAAAATGGCGTAAATGTAGGTACTTATAAAATTTCACCAGAAGGTAAATATAAATTCGAATTAAAATGTAAAAATCACTATAGAATCGCTGCAAGACTAAATAAGTTTGAAGAGACCTATTTTGACCTGAGAACGAGTGAACTAGACAATTCTAAGACCATTACAAACATTACATTGGAGAAAACACCTTGCGATGTATTTCTAACTGGTCAATTGACGGATAAAAACACAGAATTACCTATTGTTAATGCCAAAATTTACCTCATTAATAAGGATTCACAAATTAAAGCGACGGCCACAAATTCTTCTGGTATATATTCCTTTAAAGTAGATTGCGAAGAAAACTATAAAATCAACACCGACAAATATGGTTATGAAGACGGATTATTTAATTTTAAATCAGGATCTAATAATAGTGTGGTTGCGTTAAACTCCGCTATTACTCGTCTTAAATGTCGTCAAATTGTAAATGGTAAAATCACCAACCTAATAGATGGTAATGAGATTATTGGAGCCAAAGTTGAACTCATCAATTCAAAAGGAATACTTGTACAATCTGTAGGTGCCAATACAAATGGAAATTTTCATTTCAATATAGATTGTAGTGAAAAATATACTTTACGAGTGTCTAATGACAATTATATAACAGCTACTTCTAAATTTAAATCAAATGAGATTGATAGACAAATTCAAAGATTGGACTTTGCATTAACATCCAATATCTGTAAACAAACGATTACTGGTACTGTAATTAATTTTAAATCGAACAAATTCATGTCAAATGTAATCGTAGACTTAGTAAAAGATAATTCTATTCTTAGTTCTGTAAAAACTAACGAATTAGGTTTCTTTGAGTTTTATGTTGATTGCAATGAAAATTATGAAGTAGCTACTCGAAAGTCTAATTATTTTCCAGAATTTAAATCTGTGGTGACAAACAACATAAACAATAATAAAAGTGAACTCATATTATCTTTAGAAAGTAAACTTGATTTTGAAATTGTACGTAATCAAAAAATGATACTGACAGGTGATATCGATTTTGAATTGAATCAGTCTGAAATAAGAGAAGACGCTGCAATTGAATTGAATAAAATTACCAGTGCGATGAGTAAAAACAAGAATATTAATGTATTCATTGGGGTGCATACCGATAGTCGGGCCCCAGATAATTATAATCTGACTTTGTCTAAAGAAAGAGCGCAGTCTATAGTAACGTTTATCATTTCCAAAGGTATTAATAAGAAGCGATTGTCTGCCGAAGGACACGGAGAAACTAAACTTTTGAATGGCTGCTCTAATGGCGTTAAATGTAGTGAATCAGAACATTTAATAAACAGACGAATAGAATTCATTGTCAACGAATAAAAACCTATAAAATCGATAATTATCTTTGAAGAATTCTCAAAAGTTGACATAAGAATAGGTACAATTTTGGAGGTTACTAATTTTCTAAAAGCGCATAAATTAGCGTATCAGTTAAAAGTAGATTTTGGTAAGTTGGAAATTAAACACACTCGTGCTCAAATAACCACTCTTTACTCAAAAGACGAATTAATAGAGAAAAAAATATAGCAATTATTAATTTTAAAGAAAAGAAAATTGCGAATTTTAGAAGTCAAGTGTTACTTTTGGGTATTCAAATTGGATCAAATGTCTTTTTACTACAGTCCTCCAAAAAGAATATCACAAATAGAGAACAAATTTGTTAGATTTATGATTAAGCCTGTATTTAAATTTAATGTGATTCTCTGTTTTCTTATTCTTATAAATTGCTCTGGTAAAAAAGACCTTGTAAACGACAAAACTGAAATTACTTTTGATAAAATAACAAGCCAATCACATGGTGGGAATCTAGAAGAAAATTTCATATTCGTAAAATCTAATGACGCACTCAAAAAAATATTTGCACAACTTAATATCGCAAGAAAACCAGGTATCCCTTTGCCTATGATCGATTTCAATAAGGAAAGTGTTATTGTTTTATTTATGGGCCAGCAAAATTCTGGAGGGTATACTATTTTATTAGAATCTGCAAAATATAATAACACTGGCATTTTACAATTATTCGTAAAGGAAACCAAGCCCAGTGGTATGTCAACTATGGCTATTACGCAACCTTATACCATCTATAAAATTCACAAACCTCTTGAAAAGGTCAACTTTGTAAAAATAGACTAATATCAATGACACAACCTTTAGAACAACTTAAATTAAATTTATCAGGAGAATTTTTTTTTGATAAATTACATACATCAATTTACGCTACAGATGCTTCTGTTTACAGAATGACACCAACGGCTGTAGCATATCCAAAATCGGTAGATGATCTTAAAATATTAATTGCACATGCCAATCAAAATGACACTACGCTAATTCCAAGAACAGCTGGAACTTCATTAGCGGGGCAATGTGTTGGTAATGGTATCGTTGTGGATGTGTCAAAATACTTCACGAAAATCATCTCTGTTGATAAAGCTTCAAAAACGGTAACTGTTCAACCTGGAGTTATTCGCGATGACTTAAATTTATATTTAAAACAATTCGGATTATTCTTTGGGCCGAATACTTCAACATCAAATAGATGTATGATTGGAGGAATGGTAGGTAATAATTCATCTGGTACGACTTCTATAAAATATGGCGTTACAAGAGAAAAACTAATTAATCTTAAAACAATTTTATCGGATGGGTCGGAAGTTGAATTTTCTTCTATCTCTTCTGAAGCGTTTATTCGAAAATCCAAATTAAATTCATTGGAAGGGTCTATTTATAAATTCATCCACCAAGAACTTTCCAATACCGCTATTCAGGAAGAAATTAGAAAACAATTTCCTAAAAAAACGATTCATCGAAGAAATACAGGATACAATATTGACACCTTTTTAAAATCAGAATTATTCGGTGGGAACGAAGAGCAACTCAATCTTTGTGAATTACTCTCTGGGAGTGAAGGTACACTCGCTTTCACCACAGAAATAACACTTCAATTAGATGACTTACCACCAAGTCATAGTGTTATGGTCGCTGCACATTTTGAAAGTGTTCAAGAGAGCATGGAAGCGGTCGTTATTGCTATGAAACACGATTTATACCTCTGTGAATTGATGGATAAAACCATTCTAGACTGTACTAAAAGTAATAGAGAACATGTAAAAAATCGCTTTTTTATAGAAGGTGATCCAAAAGCAGTATTAATGTTAGAATTATCTGCAACTACTTTGGAAAATGTACAACAACAAGCAAATACTCTTATTGAAGATTTAAAAAATAACAATTACGGATATGCTTTTCCAAAATTGACCGGTATCGAAATTGAAAAAGCCTTCAACTTAAGAAAAGCTGGATTGGGGCTGCTTGGAAATATCATCGGTGACAACAAAGCGGTTGCGTGTATTGAAGATACTGCGGTACAATTAAATGATCTCCCCCGCTATATTTCTGAGTTTTCACAAATGATGAAAGAATTTAAACAAGAAGCGGTTTATTATGCACATGCCGGTGCTGGAGAATTACATCTTCGTCCGATATTAAATTTAAAAAAGAAAAAAGATGTTAAACTCTTTAGAAAAATTACTTTAAAAACAGCGCTTTTAGTAAAAAAATATGGAGGTTCTTTTAGCGGAGAACATGGTGACGGAATTGTTCGAGCAGAATTCATTCCCATTATGATAGGAACTAAAAACTACGAACTTCTTCAAAGACTTAAAAAGACTTTTGACAAAAATAACGTCTTTAATAAAGGTAAAATTACAGATCCTTTTTTGATGGATACATCGTTACGATATGAAATAGAACGAGCTGAGCCCAATATAGATACTGTCTTTGATTTCTCTGACTCACAAGGTATATTGCGCGCAACCGAAAAATGTAATGGCTCTGGTGACTGTAGAAAATCAGTAAGTGCTGGCGGTACTATGTGCCCAAGTTACCGAGGAACCAAAAATGAAAAAGATACAACTCGAGCCCGCGCTAATACCTTGAGAGAATTTTTAACAAATTCTGAAAAATCAAACAAATACAATCATAAAGAATTAAAGGAGGTTTTTGATCTTTGTTTAAGTTGTAAAGCCTGTGCTAGTGAATGTCCAAGTAATGTTGATATTGCTGTATTAAAATCTGAATTTCTATACCAATATCAAAAAGATAATAAACCAACTTTTAGAGATCGTTTATTTGCTTTCAATGCCAAATACAACCGAATTGGTAGTCGTTTTCCCCATATAACCAATTTTATCTTACGTCAACCTATTGCTAAAAAAATCTTAGGAATTTCAATACATAGAACTATTCCACCGTTAAGTAATCAAACTTTTAAAAATTGGATTCAAAAAAATAATAGTTCCATTAAAAGTACAAAAAGTACTATTTACCTGTTTTGTGACGAATTTACCAATTATAATGATATCCAAATAGGTATAGACACTTACACACTCTTAATCAAATTGGGGTATAACGTAAAAACCGTAGCGCACGAAGAAAGTGGAAGAAGTATGGTTTCAAAAGGTTTTTTAGATGAATTTAAGATAATAGCCAACAAAAATATTGCTATATTTAAAGATATAATAACCTCAGAAACACCCCTTATTGGAATGGAGCCAACTGCCATTCTAACTTTTAAAGATGAGTATCTTCGGATTGCAGACGACAAAGATTCGGCGAAAAGAATTTCGAATCATTGCTTTACTATTGAAGAGTTTATTCAAAAGGAAGTTAACATAAAGAAAATATCTCAATCTCAGTTTACCAATGAACCGAAAAACATTAAAATTCATGGACATTGTCATCAAAAAGCATTGATAGGTATAGAACCCATATTTGCCATGCTTAATTTACCGAAAAACTATAACGTATCAATTATAACAGCGGGATGTTGCGGAATGGCTGGTTCTTTTGGGTATGAAAAAGAAAAATATGATCTAAGTATGAAAATAGGAGAAGATTCTTTATTTCCTAAAATTAGAAATACCAATTTGGAAACAATAATTGCTACATCAGGTATAAGTTGTAAGCATCAAATTTTAGATGGAACAGGTAGAAAAACTACACATCCATCTACCGTTTTACTTCAAGCCTTAAAAGTATAATACAAAATCATTAATTTAGCATGTTAACTCTAGGAGTTACGCAATAATTAATCAGCAAAATTATGAAACTATTCAACACACCTCTTGAAGCTTTCTTACATTGGGAAAAGAATACTCCGAATAAAATATTTTTAAAACAGCCTTTTAACAAAACGTTACATATTTACACATACAAAGAAGCAGGACAGGAAATTAGAAAAATAGCCGGTGCTATTCAGGCTCATAAACTACCAAATCAGAGCCACATTGCGTTACTTTCAAAGAATTGTGCACACTGGATCCTAGCTGATTTAGCAATTTTAATGACTCATAATGTTTCAATCCCTGTTTATCCTTCTTTAAATTCAACAGCAATCAATCAAATTCTCGTTCATAGTGAGTCTAAACTTATAATTTTAGGTAAGCTCGATACTTACGAAGAACAAAAACAAGGTATTCCTGATATTCCAAAAATTAGTGTCAATCTATTTGGTGTCAATGATGGTGAATCTTGGGAAAACATTGTTTTATCTAATGCTCCAACTACTGATATCTCCCCATCAAAACCAGATGACTTACATACTATTATTTACACATCGGGTACTACAGGTATTCCTAAGGGTGTAATGCATACGGTTGGTAATTTTATGAATAGCATTAACACCATAGGTCCCTTATTATCGCTTAAAGACCATTCTAGATTTTTTTCATATTTACCACTGTCTCATATTGCAGAGCGTGTTATTTCCGCTTTTGCACTTACCATTGGTGGTCAAATTAGTTTTACAGAATCTTTGGAAACTTTTGCGGCTGATTTGGACGCTACCCAACCACATACTTTTTTTGCGGTACCAAGAATTTGGACAAAATTTCAAGAAAAAATATTAGAAGCCCTCCCTCAAAAAAAATTAAATTTATTTTTAACAATTCCTATTCTTAATAACATTGTAAAAAATAAACTCAAAAAGAAAATTGGATTAAAAGAAAGTGTAATTTCAATTTCAGGTGCGGCTCCATTAGCAAAAGAAGTTATGGAGTGGTATCAAAAAATTGGTGTTGAAATTTTACAAGTTTATGGTATGACAGAAGACTGTTGTATTTCGCATTTTAGTTTGCCAAATCAAAATAAAATAGGTGCCGTAGGTAAAGCCTTGCCCGGCGTACAAATTAAACTTTTGCCGGATGGAGAGATTCTAATTAAAAACCCTTGCCTCATGAAAGGTTATTTTAGAAATCCAGAAATCACATCAGAAGTTTTGACTACCGAAGGTTATTTTCGTACAGGGGATATTGGAGAGTATGATCATCATGGCTATTTAACTATTACTGGTCGTGTTAAAGATCAATTTAAAACCGACAAAGGAAAATATATTTGTCCTTCCCCTATAGAGTTGCAACTAGCAGATAATAATAATGTGGAACAATTATGTGTTGTGGGAACTGGTATTCCGGAACCCATAGCATTAATAGTCCTTTCTCAAAGAGGAAAACAAAAAGATCCAAAAGTCTTGGAAGTGGAATTGTTTGACACTATAAAAATAGTGAATTCTAGTTTAGAAAAACATGAATACATTCGGAAAGTAATAGTGATGAAGGAAGACTGGACTTTGGATAACGGTCTCATGACTCCAACCTTAAAAGTTAAACGAAATCGAGTAGAAAAGATTCATAGAGAATATTATAAATCTTGGTTTGAATGTGATGACAAATTAATTTTTGAATAGATTGAATTATAATTTATCAAAAACATATGCGTTTCATTTTAAATAAAATTAGAAATGAAATTTCAAGATTTTATATCAAACATATGCCCTATTCAAAACGCAGCATTGGGAGGTTTACCAGCGCATCTCAAAATGGCTCCGAATGAACGAAGGCAATTATCCGAAGGAAAAATAAAAGCAAGAAATCCAAAACAAGCGGCTGTATTGTCATTATTTTATCCAGACAATCAAGAGCAAACTCGTTTTCTATTAACCCTTCGCGCAAGCTATAAGGGAGTTCATTCTGCTCAAATCAGTTTTCCAGGTGGTAAAAAAGACAAAAATGATACTAATAGTGAACACACTGCACTTCGAGAAACCTATGAAGAAGTGGGGATTGAAAAAAATAAAGTTGAAATTATAAAACAACTTACACCCGTTTATATTCCACCGAGTAATTTTTTAGTAGTGCCATTTATGGGTTTCCTAAAAGAAGTCCCTGTTTTTACTAAAAACAATGAGGTTGAAACACTTATAGAAGTAAAACTATCTGAGTTACTTGATGAAAAAAATGCGATCGTAAAAAATATATCCGCGTCCTACATGGACAATATAGACATACCGTGCTTTAAACTAAATAATTACATTATTTGGGGAGCCACAGCCATGATATTGAGTGATATCAAATATATAATTAAGACCTTATAGTGTTTATTTATTTTGTAATATTGCATTCTTAATTTAGAAAACTATGGGGCTTTTTAAAAGAAATCCTTTTGGACATATATTATTCATAAAAAAATGGATGATTCGAATTTTTGGTGTCATATCACATGGCCGCTATCAAAGATTCAATGACCTTAAAATTGAAGGTTCAGAAATTATTAGGGATCTTCCACATAATAATGTCTTATTTGTTGCCAATCATCAAACTTACTTTGCAGATGTTGCTGCCATGCTACATGTCTTTAACGCTTCATTAAAAGGGCGGGTTGATACTCTTAAGAACGTTGGATATCTCTGGAACCCAAAATTGAATATTTATTATATCGCAGCATCTGAAACGATGAAAGATGGATTGCTTCCGAAAATTTTTGCATATATAGGTTCTATTTCCATTCAGCGAACATGGAGAAGCGAAGGGAAAGATATTAACAGACAAGTAAAAATGTCTGATATTACAAATATTGGTACAGCCTTAAATGATGGCTGGGTTATTACCTTCCCTCAAGGAACTACAACTCCTTTTAAACCAATTAGAAGAGGAACAGCACATATCATAAAGACCTACAAGCCTATTGTAATACCTGTTGTAATTGATGGTTTTAGAAGATCTTTTGATAAAAAGGGATTGCTCATTAAAAAACGTGGCGTATTACAATCTTTAGTCATTAAAAAGCCGTTAGATATAGATTATGAGAACGATGATTTCGCCAAAATTGTTTCTCAAATGGAAATGGCTATTGAACAGCACAAATCATTTTTAAAAGTCGTATCTGTTAAAGATTACCAAAAGTCTGAAGATGAATTGAACAAACAGCGAAAATTCTGGAGAGATTAAGAATCTGCTTGATTTTTTTACATTTCCTTTCAGGTATAAACTTCAAACAGATTCTTTAGTACGTATAAAGTGGGTGAAAAATTTCTAACTTAACCAAGACTTTAGCATCCAAATTGTTTTTTCTTGTTCCGTTATAAAGTCACTCATCATTGAATTTGTTCCTTCATCATTTCCATCATCGGAAAGCATTAGAACTTCTCTTTCCAGTTCCAATAATTTTGACAACGTATTTGAAATTAATTTCACAGCTTCAACATCCTGTGTAATATCTTTTCCTATCGGTACAACGGCTCTAGATGTATAATCACTAAAAGTATGAAGTGGTACTCCTTGTAAAGTAAGAATTCGCTCTGCAATAAGATCAATCTTCTCTTGAGAGTCTGTATAGTATTCTTCAAACTTTACATGCAACTCAAAAAAAGATTTTCCCTTAATATTCCAATGCAAGCCTCTTAAACTTTGATAATACACTTGGAAGTTTGATAAAAGAATATTTAATTTTTTTACCGTTTCTGTGTTTTTCTCTACATCTAATCCTAAAATTGTTCTTTTCATTTTTATTTGTTTTAATTTATAATTCAAAAGTATTGCAAATTTAAATCGATAATATATAATTACAATTGATAGTTTTAATATCTTTATCATCAAAATTTATACAAATGACTATAACTCAGTTAAAATACGTCCTTGCCGTGGCCGAATATCAAAATTTCACCATTGCTTCAGAGCATTGTTTTGTAACCCAACCAACCCTCAGTATGCAAATTCAAAAGTTGGAAGATCAATTGGAGGTTAAAATATTTAATCGAAGTAAAAAACCAATTCAACTGACTCAGATTGGAGAAAAGATTATAGAACAAGCAAAAATTATTATTAATGAGAGTAACAGAATTAGCGATATTGTAGATCAACAAAAAGGGTATGTAGGAGGCGAATTTAAATTGGGAATCATCCCCACTATAATGCCTAGTTTACTTCCTATGTTTCTAAAAACATTTGTAAAGAAATATCCGAAAGTAAATTTGATCATTGAAGAGTTGACTACGGAAGAAATCATACGGAAACTTTCAGATGGTCACATAGATGCCGGGATTGCAGCAACTCCTCTCGAAAACGAAGCGATAAAGGAAAGAGTTATTTATTATGAACCATTTATCGGGTTTATTCCTTCTGACCATAGACTTCACAATCATAAAACAATTGATGCGAGTGATTTAGAACTAAATGACATATTATTATTGGAAGATGGTCATTGCTTCAAAGAAAGTATCTTAAACCTTTGTAGAGCATATAAAAAAGAATCTGGAGCCCATTTTCATTTAGAAAGTGGTAACTTTAATACATTGATTAAATTAGCAAAAGAAAATTTAGGGATGACTTTATTACCTTATCTGTACACACTAGATCTAAACGATATCGATCAGACTTTTTTAAGAGAGTTTAATGCACCGGTCCCTGCAAGAGAGGTTAGTTTAATCTATCATAAGTCACAATTAAAAATACAATTAATAGAAGCTTTAAAAGATGTTATTGATAGTGTAATACGAGGAGCTATTACTTTTAACGATGTTAAAATTGTCAGCCCTTTACAAAATAAAAAAAGAGCCTAAAGGCTCCTTTTTTTTATATATTAATCAGTACTAAACAACTATTTAGTTCTGGTTTTTCATTGATATACGCTCTCAACCATACTCTTAATTCTTCTATTTCATCTGGTAGCAATCTTTTTACAGCTTTTTTAAGTTCAATACTAAATAATTCAACATTGAAACTTACCTTTTTTAGTACTGTTTTAGTATACTCCAACATTGCTCTTGCCATAATTTATTAAAGTAAATTTTAAATTAGTCTACGTATTAAACGAATAGAAAAAGCGTTTAGTATATCCTATTTACAATTTATTTACTTTTTCTAATAAACTTAAAGCAACTCCTTCTAAATCACTCTTAACCGTTTTAAAATGTGCTTTTTTATTCACCACATTTTTCTCGTTCACCTTCACGATTAAAGAATCAAATAATGAAATTGTTTCATCAATAATAGCTGTTGATTTTTTTGTGTCGGCATCCGGGTTTAATAATTCCCATGAGTATACTTCTTCAATTACATCTCCTAAAACATAATTAATGTCCTGTTTTAAATTTTTTACACTTGCCATATTATTCTAGTTTATATTTGATGCAAATTTACGTAATTATTACGTTATAAAAAATTCAAAATATCCAATAAAGAATCTCCCTTTCTATAAGAGTCGTCTTCTATGTGTCCCGCTATCTCTTCATGCGCCCATGTAGTATGATATGGAATATGGATCGCATTGGCTCCAACCCCCACAAGCGGTAATATATCCGATTTTAATGAGTTGCCTATCATCAAAAATTCTATGGGTTGAATATTTAAAAATTTTATTAATCTGATGTAATTCTCTTCTTTTTTTTGACTTAAAATTTCAACGTGATCGAAATAGTTAGTCAGACCAGATTTTTCTAATTTACGCTCTTGATCTAGTAAATCTCCTTTTGTAGCCAAAATCAATTTATATTTCGGGCTCAACGTTTTCAAAACCTCTTCGACACCATCCAACAATTGAATTGGCTTGGTTAACATCTTTTTACCGAATCCAATAATTTTATTAATATCATGGGCGTTAATTCTTCCATTAGATAACTCTATGGCCGTTTCTATCAACGACAGCAGAAAACTTTTAACTCCGTAACCATAAAGCCACAAGTTTTCCAACTCTTTCTTTAGTAATTCATGATTAATTTTATTCTCGGTTTCATAAGAACTTAATAAGTTACAAAACTGATGTTCAACCTCTCTAAAATATGGTTCATTCACCCATAATGTATCATCTGCATCGAATGCTATTACCTTTATATTTGAATACATAATATTCTTTTTTTAACTCAAATTTAAGCATTATAATAGTACTAAAAATGTAAAACAGAATCCAGTGTAATGCTTTTCTAAATATCATTTAATGTTAAAAAAATTTGGTTGAGTGAAAAATAGTAGTATTTTTGAATTTAAATGACATAGTTAATGCTAAATACGATACATATTACGGCCGTCATTCTACGCGAATTTCCTTTAGTCAATTGTATGCAAAAACAGTATATCTATAAAAGCACTAACTATTTGTTTAAACGACGCTAAACAATACTAATTAACAACTAATTACTAACTAATTAAAAGGTGCTTTTTTAGAAAAAAGCACCTTTTTTTTGATTAAAATAATTATCAAGGCATTCCCTAGATCTAAAAATTATGAAATCTAATCACACATTTAGTTCGTTCATCCTACATGCCATTCTAAAAATCAAAACTCCTTTAATAAACGCAATATCATTGCTGTTAAATCCATAATGACATGAAAAATACGAATACAAAAACTTCTTTCAAAAATCATTTCATCGTTACTATAAATGATATAAATAATAGTCGAGCGTTATTACCTCTTAACTTTTACAAAAAAATGGAACAATACGCTCAGTCATGAGCCTTTTCTTTTAAGGAGTATATTATATCAAGACCTATTTTAGTAAAATTGAATCTTTTAAAAAACACCTACTTGAATGATAAATTTCAATTAGATATCCCTAAAAGAAATTAAATAGTAGCGAACTTCAATTATCGATTGAGGTGCGTAAAATTGATGGAAATTCTATCGAAGTCATTTGTAAAGCACTCTTTAACTCTACTCTAAACAATAACAAATAAATAATACTTCCTAATTCGTGCTATCGAATAATAATTATTACCAATATATTGTTATCTTTTTATAAATTAGAACTGCAAATTAAAATTACCCACTTACAAATTACATTTATTCGCCCGAGTACACCACATAGTTCCTTGACGTCTCATACAATGTTATCGTTAATTCCAATCTTGTTTCAATTTTCTCCCTTAAAATATTCCAAATTACAACAGCAATATTCTCTGCTGTTGGGTTCAAACTTTTAAAGGGTACAACTTCTTCATTTAAATTTTTATGATCAAATTTATCTTCTATCTCAGATTCTATCAAATTTTTTAACCTTTTCATATCCATCACAAATCCGGTTTCTGGATTGATCTCTCCCTTAACAGCTACGATTAATTCATAATTGTGACCATGATAATGAGGATTGGCACATTTACCAAATACCAAAGCATTTCTTTCATCACTCCAATCTGAATTGTATAAACGATGTGCTGCATTAAAATGCGCTTTTCTGTGTATTGCTACTTTTGCCATTAATTTGAAATAAATTCTTTATATTTTTCAAAAATAATACGAAACCAAACCGTGTAAGTTTCAGGGTTCTTATTTATATCCATTTTCACTTCTTCAATTGTCATCCATTTATATGCTTCAGCCTCTTCCCTATTTATCTCTGGATTTTCATCATAGTATCCCACCATTACATGATCTATTTCATGTTCTGTTAATCCATTATCAAAAGGTGCTTTATAAGTAAAAACAAATAATTCTTTGAGTTCGCAAACAAAGCCCATTTCCTCTCGCAATCTGCGCTTTCCAGCCTCAATGTTAGACTCTCCTTCTCTTTGATGACTGCAACAAGTATTAGTCCATAATAAAGGAGAATGATATTTCGAAGCTGCTCTTTGCTGCAGTAGTAATTGTCCCTTTTTATTAAAGGAAAACACAGAAAATGCGCGATGCAATAAGGCTTTTTCATGGGCCTCTATCTTCTCCATTAATCCGATTTTTTCGTCATTTTCATTGACTAATATAACATTTTCTTTTCCCATACGCTGAATTCCTAAAACGATAAACTTTAGATTGTAAAATTACAAAGATTAAATGATTAATCTATCTTTGTAATCAAACAAAAACACTCTTTCTCTTTTATGAATTTATATAAAATTTTCTTTTACTTAATTGTATTAATTAGTTTCTTAGCATGTAATAGTGAACCTAAAAAAGAATCTCTAGAAAAAGAAACCAAACCAATAATTAAAAAAAAAGAAGTTCCTAAAAAGGTAATTATCAAAAAAGAATGGGATAGTTTGAGACCCAAAAACGTAGTATCATTTTTTACGGAATATGGAAAACAAAATAAAGAAACCGTGGTATTGTTGCAGACGAAATATGGCAATATAAAAATGAAGCTCTATGAGGACACCCCTATACATAGAGCAAACTTTATTTTTCTTTCAAAAGTTGGATATTTCAACACAACCATGTTTTACCGAGTCGCTCCCGATTTTGTGATTCAAGGTGGAAACTCAGACAATATATCCATGATGAGAATTCGTAGGAAATATAGAAACTATCGTCTTCCTCCTAACTTTAAAAAGCATAGAACTCATAAATATGGAGCACTCGCTTCTGCCAGAGATTGGGATAATAATCCTAACAAACTATCAAGTCCTTTTGAATTTTATATTATTCAAAAGAAAGATGGTGCCCATCATTTAGACAACGAGCATACAGTTTTTGGAGAAGTGATGTCTGGTTTTTCAACAATGGACAAAATTGCGAATCTCAGAGCAGGATCTGATGAATGGCCAAAAGAAGACGTATATATTAAAATTGATGTCTTACGTTGATATTTTACTTTCTAAGCGGTATATTTGCCACCTAATTTTATTCAATGGAATTTTTAGAAGAATTACAGCGCAGACGTACATTTGGAATTATTTCTCACCCGGATGCGGGTAAAACCACCCTTACAGAAAAACTATTATTGTTTGGAGGTGCGATACAAGAAGCTGGTGCTGTAAAAAGTAATAAAATTAAAAAAGGCGCAACTTCTGATTTTATGGAAATTGAGCGTCAGCGTGGAATCTCTGTAGCTACTTCTGTTCTTGCTTTTATTTATAAAGATAAAAAAATAAATATATTAGATACACCTGGCCATAAGGATTTTGCTGAAGATACTTTTAGAACCTTAACTGCTGTTGATAGTGTTATTGTTGTGATTGATGTTGCCAAAGGTGTTGAAGCACAAACTGAAAAATTAGTAGAAGTATGCAGAATGCGAAATATTCCAATCATTGTTTTTATCAATAAATTAGATAGAGAGGGTAAAGATGCGTTTGATTTACTAGATGAAGTAGAACAAAAATTAGGTTTAAGAGTAACTCCTCTTAGTTTCCCTATTGGAATGGGTTATGACTTTAAAGGAATTTACAATATTTGGGAAGAGAAGTTAAATCTATTTTCTGATGACAAAAAACAAACGGTTACGAAGGGTATAGAATTTAGCGATTTGAATGACCCTAAATTAGACAATATTGTTGGTGAAAATTCAGCCAATACTTTAAGAGAAGAATTAGAATTAGTATATGAAGTATATCCGAAATTCAGCAAAGAAGTATACCTTAAAGGTGAACTTCAACCTGTATTTTTCGGATCTGCATTAAATAATTTTGGTGTTAAGGAACTGTTAGATTGTTTTACAGAAATTGCTCCAACTCCTCAACCAAAAATGTCTGAAGAACGTTTGGTAGACTCGAAAGAAAATAAGTTGACTGGTTTTGTTTTCAAAATTCATGCAAATATGGATCCAAAACATAGAGATAGATTGGCATTTGTAAAAATTGTCTCTGGAACATTCAAACGAAATGCTCCATACTTACATGTCCGTAATGGAAAGAAAATGAAATTTTCTAGTCCGAATGCATTTTTCGCAGAGAAAAAAGAAATCGTAGATGAGTCTTTCCCTGGTGATATTGTAGGGTTACACGATACAGGTAACTTTAAAATTGGTGATACTCTAACGGAAGGCGAGCACATTAGTTTTAGGGGAATCCCGAGTTTTTCTCCAGAGCATTTTCGCTATGTAAACAATGCTGATCCTTTAAAATCAAAACAATTACAAAAAGGCCTTGTTCAATTAATGGATGAAGGAGTAGCGCAGTTATTTACACTTGAAATTAACAATAGAAAAGTAATTGGTACGGTTGGAGCTTTACAATATGAAGTTATACAGTATCGTTTAGAACATGAATATGGTGCCAAATGTACATATGAGAACTTGGCAATGCACAAAGTTTGTTGGGTTAAGCCAGATGATCCTAAGAATGAAGAATTTAAAGAATTTAGAAGGACAAAACAGCGCTATTTAGCAAAAGACAAACAAGGTCAGTTGGTTTTCTTTGCAGATTCTGCATTTACAATACAAATGACACAGAGTAAATTTCCTTCTGTTAAATTACATTTCACAAGTGAATTTTAATCATTGAAATAAATGTCTCAAGATCAACCAAACAATCCACTGCACGGAGTTAAACTTGCTGAAATACTTCAGTATTTAGTTTCCAATTACGGATGGGAAGAATTGAGTCAAAAGGTAAATATAAATTCATTTAAAAGGAACCCTTCCATAAAATCGAGTCTAAAATTTTTACGAAGGACCCCATGGGCAAGAGACAAAGTGGAGCGTTTATATTTAAAATCTATCAAATAAAATAATTCCTTTAGTTAATAACTCGTTGATATCATGACTAAAATCTAGGCTTAATTCTTGCGGAATTTCAATTCAATATCGTATATTTAACGACATAGTTATTTATTTTATGAATACGGCGCTCACAACCTCAAAAGAAATCAGAAAAGCTAGAAGGTCAGAAATTGAAGAAATTGTTCAACTTGCATACAATACATTCGATAAATCTTATCGTCCTTTTTTAGGCAATCACAATGTTGATTGGTATATCAATAATGCGGAATTAAGAAAAGAAATACTAAATCATTTTAGTGATTTAACCGTCTTAATTCTAAATGACAAAATTACTGGATTTATTATTTATTTCGAAAACTTTATTTATATCATGATGATTGATGCTAGCAAACATCATAATGGACTCGGCTCTATATTATTGAAGGCTGCAGAAGAAGAATTATTTAAAACAAATGAACATATTAAGCTTCAATCGTTTGTCGGAAATACCATCGCAACCAATTTCTGTTTAAAAAACGGTTGGGTAAAAGGGGAAGTTAATAATGCCAATGATAAAGTAGCAATGGTGTCTTTTGAAAAACATAAATAGGCCGTAATGCTAGGTATAAAATTGGTTACAGACCCTCGATGGGCAAAATTAGCTGAGTCAAATATTGAAGCGGTATTGATAGATCATGCTTGGTGCGAGCAGAAAGCAGCAACGAATGCAATTTCTATTATTACGTTGAATCCTGAACTTACAGATTTGGTTACTGAACTAATCTTGCTTGCTCAAGAAGAATTAGAGCATTTTCAAATGGTACATAACATCCTAAAAAAACGGGGTTTTCAATTGGGACGAGAATCTAAAAACAGTTATGTTAACGAACTTTTTAAGGCCAAAATAAAAGGTGGTAATCGTAAACAAAACTTAGTAAACCGACTTTTATTTTCTGCAATGATCGAAGCAAGAAGTTGTGAACGCTTTAAAGTACTTTCTGAAACGATTAAAGACAAAGAACTCTCAAAATTCTATAGAGAATTAATGATTAGTGAAGCGGGGCATTATACGACTTTTTTAAAATTCGCGCGAAAATATGGAGAAGGAATGGACGTTGATAAACAATGGCAAGACCTTCTAGAATTAGAAGGTAAAATCATTTTAAATTACGGTAAGGAAGAAACAATTCATGGGTAATCAATACGCAATCCGATCAATGGTATGCACACTCACTCAGCTAAAAACATTTTTATTCAGATTCTAAAATTAATTTTTTATCTTTTACTTCCATTGGTAAAAAATCAATATCTAAATAACCACCACTCGCATTATCGTCTGTTACTATCTGTGGCGTACCTTTAATTAATTCCATTGAAAAACGATGGGTATGTCCCGCTAATACTCCCAGAAGGTTTGGAGCCGAAAACACTTCTTTGTGAAAATCAAATGTCGTTTGTGTATGTCCGGCCTCTGGCCACTTTGGTCTTCTTTCTAGTTCAAAAACACCATCATTCTCTGCACCCCAATTTGGATTTCCACATCCAAACGAGATGCTTTTTCCTGGGGCATACATCGGTATATGAACTAAAAGCACCAATAGTAATCCACTCGATACTTGTTCTTTAAAAAAAGCTAATTGCGCTTCATTTATCTCGTACGTAGAATTATCTATTGCAATAAATCGAACCCCCTTTATATCTGTAGTTCCCATCAATGGATCCTTGCCTTGATACAAGGGCAGCAATCTTTTTTTAGTCCAAGTATCGCGTAATTCTTCTAGAGAACCATACATCCCTTCGTAATGCCAATCATGATTTCCGGCTGTATAAATGTATGGAATCCCAGTTTCCTTTAATCGTGCTAACACCCACTCTATAGCAATTTCAGAAGGAAAACTAAAAAGATCTCCTACCAGAGTAATTAAATCAGCATTGGCTTCTTTTGCGAGTTTTAGCGTCTTTACAAAAGTTTCTTCAGGATTGGTCTTTTCTCTCGTTTGAAAATGCATGGTTTCATTATATGCCTTTGACATTCTCCCACTAAATTCTTGGTAAGGAATTCCTCTTTTATCATCCTTAAATAGATGTGTGTCTGTAATATGAAAAATATTGATTGAGTCATTTATAGCCTCTGAATAAAAAGACAACTTATTACCCTCAACAGTGGCGCAGACCGCTGTCTTTCCGTTTTTCACTTTCTTATTGCTTGCAAATGATTTTCCAACAAGTCCAAGACCTAAAATAGCTGTTGTTGTTTTTTGAAAGAATGATCGACGTTTCATAAAGAATGTTTAGTTGTGCAAAGATAAAATAAAATTGACAGATATTTTTATAATAAACAAGACTACAATTTTACCATTTAATGACCTTAGAACCATTACTATTAAGGTACGCATTCGTCTTCGAAAAATGCTTATTCCCAAACCAATAACCTCTATTAGCACTTAACGGAGATGGGTGTCCAGTTTCTAAAATAATATGTTTTTTACGATCAATTTTACGACCTTTCTTTATTGCAAATCTGCCCCACAATAAAAATACGACTCCTTCCCTACTTTCAGAAATTGTTTCGATTACAGCATCTGTAAATTGCTCCCACCCTTTTTTCTGATGACTTCCTGCTTCATGGGCTTTTACCGTTAGTGTTGCGTTCAGCAATAACACTCCTTGTTTTGCCAAGTGTTCTAGATTTCCACTTTTTGGAATAGCAATACCGAGATCCTCTTTTAACTCTTTAAAAATATTTTTCAAAGATGGCGGATGGGATACTCCCGCATTAACAGAAAAACACAAACCATGTGCCTGGTTTACATCGTGATAAGGATCTTGACCAATCACAACTACTTTCACTTGATCAAACGGACAAGCATCAAAAGCTAAAAAAACTTGATTTTTTGGAGGGAAGCATTCACTTTGAGCGTATGCTTTATCAACGAAATGCGAAAGTTCTTTAAAATAAGGCTTTTCAAATTCTTCCTTTAAAACCCTCTTCCAACTTGTATGTATGTTTGTGTTCATTGTTCTTTTTGTTCAATATACCTTTTTAATGCGCCCGAAGAGACATACTCTATAAAATCTCAGTTTGACGGCAGCAGATACCTCTCAAAATTAAATATTTCTAACTACATTTGTCAACAAGTCAAAAATACGGTTTTGGAAGTAAACATATCAGAAAAAACATTAGAGGATTTAGAGTTTAATACTATTTTAGAACGCGTAGAAACGTTCTGTATTTCTGACTTGGGAAGAAATACAGTCCCGAAAATCAGACCCTATCTAACCAAAGAAAAATTACTGATTGCGCTTAAGAAAACCGATGAATATTTAACTTCGTTTGAAAATGATAATCGCCTTCCAAATCACTCTTTTGATGAGATTACACATGAAATAAACCTCCTAAGTATTGAGAATTCATATATTGTTCCAGAGGGCTTTTTAAAGGTCTTAAACACTTCTGAAACGGCCAATGAAACCTTAAAATTTCTAAAGAAATTTAAAGAAATTTATCCCGTGCTGTTTACCCATTCTCAAGAAGTCGAATACACTACAATCATTACCGACTATATCAAAAAAGTAATAACTCCATTTGGCGAGGTAGACGATAAAGCATCTCCTAATCTTAAAAAAATAAGAAAGGAAATTTTACATATAAGAAATCAAATAAATGAAAGTTTTACGCGTGCCTTATCAAAATTTCATAGTGCTGGGTATTTAGATGATATCAGAGAGTCAGTAGTCGAAAATCATCGTGTACTAGCGGTTATACCGATGCATAAACGCAAAGTGAAAGGGTCGCTTTTAGGAACTTCAAAATCTGGAAGTATCGTGTTTATCGCACCACAAGCAACTTTACAATACTCGCGTGAATTAGAAAATCTAATATTTGAAGAGAAACAAGAAATTATACGAATTTTAAAAGGTCTCACAGAAGATATTAGACCTTTCCAAAGTTTGTTGGTCTTATATCAGCGTTATTTAACACAATTAGATATTATTGGTGCAAAGGCAAAATACGCTAAAGATATTGATGCTGTTTTACCAAAAATAGTCTCAGAGAAAAAAATATTTTTAAAAGAGGCATTTCATCCTATTCTACTCGAAAAGTATAGAACAGATAAAAATGTAATCATTCCTCAAACTTTAGAACTAAACGAATACCAACAAATTATTGTCATTTCAGGTCCAAATGCCGGTGGAAAAAGTATCACCTTAAAAACTATTGGTCTGCTTCAAATAATGCTGCAAAGTGGTATTTTGATTCCTGTTTCTGACAAAAGCGAGGTCTATATTTTCGATCGTATACTCACAGATATTGGAGACAATCAATCCATAGAAAACCAGTTGAGCACTTATAGTTACCGACTTAAAAACATGCGTCAGTTTTTAAAGCGATGCAATGAAAACACCTTGTTTTTAATTGATGAGTTTGGAACAGGATCCGATCCTGAATTAGGAGGTGCCTTAGCGGAAATATTCTTAGAGGAATTCCATAGTAAAAAAGCATTTGGAATCATCACTACCCACTACGCAAATTTAAAAGTATTAGCAGATGAATTAGACAATGTAGCTAACGCCAATATGCAATTTGACGAACGTAGTTTAGAGCCATTGTTTAAATTATTTATTGGTCAGGCTGGTAGTTCATTTACTTTTGAAGTTGCTCAGAAAAACGGTATTCCATATAGCTTGATCAACAGAGCGAAGAAAAAAGTAGAAGGCGAAAAAATACGTTTAGATAAAACCATTTCGAAACTACAAAAAGAGCGAAATAAACTACAAAAACATTCTGAGTCTTTAGAAAAAGAACAATCAAAGGCCAAAGAACAAACCGATAGTTTATCTGATAAAGAAGCGAAGATTCAGCAGAAATTAAGTTTGTTTCAAGAGGTGTATGATACCAATCAGAAAATGTTGGTAACGGGTCGTAAAATCAATGAATTGGCCAATAAGTATTTTCAGACCAACAATAAGAAAGAATTAATTGGTGAATTTATGAAATGGGCCACTGTAGAACGTGCTAAATACCTAAAGAAGAACCCTCCCGTTAAAACGACCAAAGCAGAAAAGAAAAAAGTAAAGGTTGTTGAGAAAAAGCAGCAAGAAAAAATTAAAAAAGTTGAAAAAGAAATTTTACAAGAAGTTGTAAAAGTACGCGAGGTTAAAAAAATAGCAGCTGCAAAAGTCGCCAAGGCAAAATCCGATTATATCTTTCACATAAATGACCGAGTTAAAATTTTAGATGGTTCTGCAGTCGGAACCATTGAGTCTATCGAGAAAAAAATAGTCACCATAAACTTTGGATTTTTAACTACAAAAACAAATATGAGCAAGTTAGAATTGGTTCAAGCAGCAAATGCCTGATTTAGTAAACAGTTAGTCTAAAAAGTTCCCAAACACAAGTTTATGCCCTTTTATAAATTATTGGGATCCGCTTTAAATACTATTCTCGTATAGTATTCTAATATTTTAATCAATAGGTTTTTAATCTCTTCAGCAGATTTTGAATATATAATATTAAATGGAATATCCCAGTTTTCATTTTTGATCAAGTAAATTCTAAATTCTCCTTGGCTAGAAGTGACATCACCATACCATCCTAAGTCAATAATCATATCCTCTTCTGGAAATGAACATTGCAATAAATCTTCATTTAAATATTTTAAACTATCGACCTCATTGCATGAATTTACAGGATCGTAATTGTGGAAATCATTATTAATGATTCTGCAATCTAGCGGGAAGTTTATTTCTTGAATTCTAATCATCTTTAATGGAGCCTATCGGTTGGTGGAAGATTAATTACTTGTTCTAAGTAGCAAATTTAGCAAATACAAACCTAATAGAACATCTACAATAATTTTCTATTAGGTTTATACTAGCAATTAATTTTATAAGGTGCTATAATTTGTAACTTATGAAACTAGGGCAAAATAGTTGTCCGTTCTAATTTTCAAATCCCCTATGATGGGAAAGTCTAAAATAGTTTTCAGTTTCGGTATAATTAGCCTTTATTTGATTTCTTTAGTCGCTTTTCTGCTTTTTTTTCTTTAGGAGTTTTCGCCGCTTCTTTTTTCACATTCTTCTTTGAGTCTTTACTTTTTGCCATGATATTTTATTTTGATTGATTGTTTTTAACTTAATTATTCACAACGCGTTTTTATAAGACCAGTGTAGAATTAGGAAATCAGGGATTTTCGAATCGTGCACTGAGCATATACTTGTTTTGGTTTTTAACGAACTAAAAATAATAAATAAGTTTAAACGGACATAGTAAATATGCACGAAACTTCGAATTATGCCACAAAACCCACGTTGGTATTATGCGTTATAGCTCTTTGTGATTATTCAATTTTCCTTTTAAACCTTTTGCAAATCCAAATATTTCTCAAAATTGTTTCGTAGTCGGTTTCTTAAAAATATTCCAATAGGATAAGATACAGTTCCCAACGTAATGAAGATTAATCCAATACTTAAAAATTGATTATTCTCTTTATTTAATTCTGCTGCTATTGTGGTAATTATTCCGATGAATACAGAAAGAATAGCAAAAATGGATAAAATAGAATTTAGTTTGCTATTTAATTTTATCAATGTCTCTTTTCCTGATTTTATTATTTTTCCTTTTAAATAACCTGATTTCCTTTTAAAATTAGGTAGAGACCACCCTATAATAGTCCATGTATCATAAGCCGCAAACTCATTCAGACTTATAAATTTTCCAGCAACGTTTAACGTTCTTTGCTCAAAGATATTTTTAATCTTTTTCTTTAAATTATCCTCATTCACATTGGAAGAATAACTTGTTTTCTTACTATTTAGTATTTTATCTATCATTTCCTTTCTGTATATATTGTTTTCTGCTTAAGACCCAACTTTTTGCATATGCTTTGCCGCTCGGTTAAGCAAGTAATTTAGCAAATAAAAACTGAATAAAAAGTTCGCGAAAATTTCCTTAAGCGCACTAGAACTCGCAATAAACTATATACGGTTTAACTTTAATTTTTTATTCCTCCGACGAAATATCAACGGTTTTCATCTTGTTTTCTTTATGTATTTTATTCTTCTTCCAATATCGTCGTCGTATTCATTATGCTCGTAATATAATTTGACGACCATATTTTTCATGATTTATTAACCAAAATTATCAGTAGGATATTCACTATTCAACAACCACAGTCATTACTACACTATTTATAAATTCTTTACATTTCTTATCCTCTTTTTTCTTGCTGTTAACGTATATATAAATATACATAAAACAAAGAAATGTAACTACTTTCTATTCAAATAGAATCATCGTGGATTTGAAAATTGATGAGCATCAATTTTCACATAAAAAAAACTAACAAATAAACGTAGTTTTACTCTTCCTTATAGGCTTTCATTTCATCATCATAAAAGGCACTGGCCTCTTCTATTAAAGCAGCTACTTCTACTGCTAATTCCTCTTCATCCGTTCTTTCAAAAGATTCCCACCACTCTATTTCATCATCTACCAAATTGATAAGAAAACGTGGGTATTCCGTATGAATTACAAAGATTGCGTCTAGATGATCTGTATTGTCTCCCAATAAAAATTTAGGTAGTTCCATGATTATTTTTGATTAATTTATTTGTCAAATAGTTAAAACGTAAATATAATAAAATAGCTGCAGCCGTCAATCCAGCCCACAAACCTATCCAAATTCCAAAACTACCGTACACCTCTTCCGCCCCCAAAAAGTAACTAACAGGAAACCCTATTAACCAATAAGATATAAAAGTAATTACTGTTGGAATCATTACATCTTGCAGTCCACGCAGCGCTCCTAAAACAACGACTTGAATACCATCAGAAATTTGAAATACGGCTACTACTAATAACAATTTAGCCGCTAAAAGTACCACTTCTGTATTATCAACAAGATTTGCAGTTTCACCCATATCAAGATATAATTTCGGCAGTTCCTTATGAAACAGTATAAAGAAAATTGCAAAAACAATTTCTAAAATCGCCGTCATATAAAATATTGATAAGGCAATTCTTCTTACCTCTTTAAAGTCTTTCAATCCTTTTTGGTTGCCAACCCGTATCATGGAAGCAACACTCAACCCTAGCGCTACCATAAAGGTAATTGCCGACATGTTTAATGCAATTTGATTCGCAGCCTGGGGGTTTTTACCTAACATTCCACTTAGCCAAATTGCTATTGTAAAAATAGAAGTTTCAAAAACCATTTGTAAAGCACTTGGAAAACCAAGCCTCAAAATTTTCTTAATCATTTGACTATCCAATACAAATAGCTCAATATTTGTTACCAATAATTTTGATTTTTCTTTACCTCTAAGCAGCCACCATAAATGAAACCACATTATAAAACGTGAAACCAAGGTTCCATAAGCGGCACCAACTATCCCCATTTCTGGAAAGCCAAACTTCCCGAAAATCAATACATAATTGAGTACTACATTAACGATGTTCCCTAATAATGTTGAATACATTGGATAACGCGTCATGGATAAACCATCCGAAAATTGTTTAAATCCTTGAAAAACGATAAGAGGAAATAATGATATTGCAACGAGCTGTAGATAAGGAATTGTCAGTTTTACTACTTCTTCCGGCTGCTCCATATAATGTAGTAATGGAGTCGCTGCATAGGTTAGTAAAAACATCCCTAAGCCCAATGCCGTGCACAAAACCAATCCATGTTTAAATGAAGACTTCGCTTTCTTAGCGTCTTTTTCTGCATCGGCCTCTGCAACTAATGGCGTAATTGCTGTAGAAAAACCAATACCAACAGACATGGCTACAAAAGCAAAACTGTTACCTAAAGAAGAAGCTGCTAATTCAGCAGTCCCTAATTGACCTACCATAATATTATCTACAAAGCCCACGAGCGCATGGCCCAGCATCCCTAAAATAACAGGAGCAGCCAATTTCCAATTGGTTTTAAATTCAGATGTATATTGCTGTAAAATCAAGTTACCTTTTTATGAAATGCGAAAATACAAATAAAGAAAGTATGAAATACGAAGGACGTGGGACGAATTAAGATTTAGGAAGTATGATGTACCAATTCTGAGTTCTAAGATTTAACAATTAGAATTTGAGAAAAATTCACCATAAACAACCTCTATTTTAATATAAAAATTAAAAATGCGTAGTTTCCTTTTTAGTTAGATTAATAAGTAAATTTGTAGTATAAAAAATTAATATTTAAACATAACATTATGGCATTAGTAGGAAAAAAATTTCCAAGTATTGAAGTTGACGCAATTTCAGAAATGGGTGACAACTTAAGAATTAATATATTCGAAGAGGCAGTAAATAAAAGCAGTAAAGTAATCCTTTTTTGGTATCCAAAAGATTTCACTTTTGTTTGTCCAACAGAATTACATGCATTTCAGGCGGCACTTCCAGAATTTAAAAAAAGAAACACAATTATAATTGGAGCATCTTGTGATACCAATGAAGTTCACTTTGCTTGGTTAAATACTCCAAAAGATAATGGTGGGATTGAAGGTGTTACATATCCTTTATTAGCTGATACAACGCGTAACTTATCGAATATTTTAGGGATTTTAGATATTGAAGAAGAAACCTTTAACGAAGAATATAATACTGTTCATATTAATGGATCTAATGTTACTTATAGAGCAACATATTTAATTGATGAAGATGGAAAAGTATTCCATGAAAGTATAAACGATATGCCATTAGGAAGAAATGTAAACGAATATTTACGTTTAATTGATGCGTATACACACGTACAAACTAAAGGTGAAGTTTGTCCTGCAAACTGGGAAGAAGGAAAAGATGCTATGGGTGCCGACAGAAACAGTACTGCAGATTATTTAGCAAGTCACTAATATTAAATATATCGTCTAAACGAGTATTCGCTTTAGCGAATATATTGAGAATGGAATCTCTGTTCGCTTTATTAAAATCAACCGATTTCCACTCGAACTGACCTTTAAATACTATAATTATGTTAACAGAATTATCAGAAGATACGTTAGAACAAATCATTGCAAGCAATGAAAAGGTAGTTGTTCAATACTCTGCCTCTTGGTGCGGTAACTGCAGGATTATGAAGCCAAAATTCAAGAAATTAGCCTTAGAAAATGAAAATATTCCTTTTGTTTTGGTAGACGCTGAAAAGTTTCCAAATTCTAGAAAACTAGCAAACGTTGATAATCTACCAACGTTTGCTAGTTTTAAGAATGGTACTATATTAAATCAAACACAAACAAATAAGTTTGATATATTGAAAGAACTAGTTACAGAAATTATTTAACCTATATACTTTGAATTCATGAAAATACCAATTATAAAGCAGTTAACAACCTTTATTGAAAATAACGATGAAGATTACGTTATAGAGGCATTAGAAGTTCTTGAAGATTTAACAGAAGTCTCTTCATTAAAAGATGAAGAACTAGATATTATTGGTGAACTCATTTCTAATATGTATGGTGCTTTAGAAGTGAATACTGAAATTAAAAAAGGCGTTGCTAAAAAGGACGCCATGAATGGTTTTATGAAACGCGTGTTGGGTTCTATAGATCAATAGACTCGTAATATTTTTACATATAAACTCCCGAATTATTTCGGGATTTTTTTATGATTTTATTTTAGATTTCAACCCTAGACTATGCTATGTGCTATTTACCCTTTGACACATGTTTTCCATTCACCTCTAATAATTCGTAATATCCGGTATCTTCTCAATTGGATAATTAAAATGTTATAAGAAATTGGACAATGTTTCATATTATCCTTATTTTTGAAAATAATCAAAAAATAACAATATGGCAACAATATATCTGAATGAACTCGAAATACACACTTCTGGAACTTTACCTGCAATTGGATCAAAGGCATCAAATTTTACACTTGTGGCGGAAGATCTATCTAAAAAAACTTTAGCAGATTTTATAGGTTCTAAATTAATTTTAAATATTTTTCCAAGCATCGATACTGGAACTTGTGCAACATCGGTGAGATCATTTAATAAGGCGGCTTCTAGTTTAAAAAACACCAAAGTTCTTTGCATTTCTAGAGATTTACCTTTTGCTCAAGGACGTTTTTGCGGTGCAGAAGGGATCGAAAATGTTGTGATGTTATCTGATTTTGATTCAGGAGATTTTGGAAAATCTTACGGTCTTAATATTATAGATGGTCCTCTTCAAGGATTAAATTCGAGAAGTATTGTCGTGGTAGATGAAAATGGTATTGTTATTTATACAGAACAAATACCTAATACTCCAGATGAACCTAATTATGAGGCTGCATTAAATGCATTGAAATAATTAATAAAAAAACCAAAATAAGTCAATTTATTGGCAGTAGAATAAAGAGTGTCCATTACGCTGCTAAAGGTGGTTGGATGCTTTTAACTAAAGAACATAGTATTATTGTACAATGTACGATCGCAATAATTATGACTATTATTGGTTTTATACTTGATTTAACCTCATTAGAATGGATGTTTTAATTATTAGTCGTTGGATTGGTATTAATGGCTGAAGCGGCCAATACTACTATTGAATACTTATGCTATTTTATACATTCTGAATGACATAAATAAATTGGTGTTATAAAGGATATGGCAGCAGACATTCCTTTTATAACAGCCATCTTTTGCGATTATTATTGGCCTTATCATTTATGTGCCAAAATTTATGAATTAATTATACTTAAATTTTCTATATTTCTATATTTTTGTAGGAATTACTTAACTGAATGGCTAATAAAAAAAAGGTACTAAAATCAGCTTCACCTAAGAAACCTCGCTTTCAAAAATTAAAGTTATTTTTGGGTAACAGACAGACGAAAACTGTTTTTGGTTTGTTTTTTGTTTTATTTTCGATTTTTCTTTTCGCAGCATTTTGCTCTTTTCTATTTAGTTGGCAAATAGATCAAAGTGAATTGTCTGAATTCACAAATCGAAATACAAACGTTCAAAACTTGTTAGGTAAAGTTGGTCATTTCTTAAGTGAATTCTTCATGTTTAAAGGATTTGGAGTCGCCGTTTTTATTTTTCCTATTTTATTGTTTTTGAGTGGGGTTTATATCCTATTACAATTAAATTTAAAAAAAATAAGAAAGCAATGGGGCTGGGGAACCCTGGGAATGATATGGTTTTCTAACTTGTTCGGGTTTCTCATAGAGGATGGATCTCTTTTGTCCGGTGTTGTTGGCTATGAAATGAATAATTACCTCAATCAGTTTTTAGGTAAAACCGGGGTATTATTAGTACTTGTCTTTACGCTGTTTACATACTTAGCGCTACGTTTTAAATTAAATGCCCATCACTTCTCAACTTTATTTAAGAAAAAAGAGAACTTAAGTAGTGAGAAGGATGATAAAATTGGTACCGTTCAAACTATCGATAAATCTGCGCTTGCAAAAGAGTTTAATGAAGGAAAAACTAATAATTACAACGCAAAGAATAAATCTGATTTCGAATTATCTGTAGAGAATTTACAACCTACAATTACAAATTACCTTGGCAAAGAAAAAAAGTCTAAAACACTGGAAGTTGAAATTGATGTAATTTCAGAAGAGCCACAATTAAAAATTGAAATTGCAGATACTACTGACGATGTTGTCATCGATGTTGAAGAAATAATAGAAGAGAAAAGTGAATCAGAAAACCTTGCTAATAAATTGGTAGAAGATTTTGGTGAGTTTGATCCAACCTTAGAACTTGGAACCTTTAAATTCCCTACACTCAATCTTTTACGCGAATTCAATGAAAGTATAGCTGTAGATCAAGAAGAGTTAGAAGCCAATAAAAATAGAATTGTTGAAACCCTAAACAACTACAAAATTGGTATTGCTAAAATTAAAGCTACGGTAGGGCCAACGGTTACACTTTACGAAATTGTACCTGATGCTGGAGTTCGAATTTCAAAAATTAAAAACTTAGAAGATGATATCGCCTTATCCTTATCAGCCTTAGGCATTCGTATTATTGCACCAATACCCGGAAAGGGTACCATTGGAATAGAAGTTCCAAACAAAAACGCAACCATGGTTTCTATGAAATCTATGATTGCTTCGAGTAAATTCCAAAAAGCACAAATGGAATTACCAATTGCACTCGGTAAGACCATATCAAATGAAAGTTTGATCGTAGATTTGGCAAAAATGCCGCACCTTTTAATGGCTGGCGCAACGGGACAAGGGAAATCCGTAGGATTAAACGTTGTTCTGACCTCCCTCCTATACAAAAAACACCCAGCAGAAGTGAAATTTGTATTAGTAGATCCAAAAAAAGTAGAACTTACTTTATTCAACAAAATTGAGCGCCATTACTTGGCCAAACTTCCAGATTCTGGGGAAGCTATTATTACAGACACAGCCAAAGTGGTCAATACTTTGAACTCCTTGTGTATTGAGATGGATGCGAGATATGATCTTTTAAAGGATGCCCTGGTACGGAATATTAAAGAGTACAACGTAAAATTCAAAGCGCGAAAATTAAATCCAGAAAATGGCCATAAATTTTTACCATATATTGTTTTGGTTATTGACGAATTTGCTGATTTAATTATGACTGCGGGTAAAGAAGTAGAAACGCCAATAGCAAGATTAGCACAGTTGGCTAGGGCAATTGGAATCCATTTAATTGTTGCGACTCAAAGACCCTCGGTAAATGTAATTACGGGTATTATAAAAGCTAATTTCCCTGCGAGAATTGCTTTTAGAGTAACTTCTAAAATAGATTCTAGAACTATTCTAGATAGTTCTGGAGCAGATCAATTAATTGGTAAGGGTGATATGCTGTATTCGAATGGAAATGATCTTATCCGTATTCAGTGCGCTTTTATAGACACGCCTGAAGTTGAAAAAATTACTGAGTTTATTGGTTCACAAAAAGCTTATCCCGAAGCATATATGTTACCAGAATATGTTGGAGAAGAAAGCGGCACTAATCTTGATATTGACATTAGTGATAGAGACACTTTATTTAGAGATGCAGCCCTGGTTATTATTATTGCACAACAAGGATCGGCTTCTTTATTACAAAGAAAATTAAAATTGGGTTATAACAGAGCTGGAAGAATTATAGACCAATTGGAAGTTGCGGGAATTGTAGGGCCTTTTGAAGGAAGTAAAGCCAGACAAGTGTTAGTTCCGGATGAAATGGGCTTAAATCAATTATTAGATAATGAAAAAAATACTTAATAAAAATATGAGAAATTTACTAGGTGTATGCTTATTTTTAGTAAGTCTCACGAGTCTTTCGCAAGATGCTAAGGCGCTCCTAGAAAAAGTTGGAAAAACTACCAATTCATATAAGAATGTTTATATTGAGTTTACGCATAAATTAGAAAATACGGTGGCGCAGTTACACCAACAAACTTCTGGCAAAGTAACCATGAAAGGTGACCTTTACAAATTCGAATATATGGGTTCTGAAAGGATTTTTGACGGCACAAAGATATATACTATCTTCCAGGAAGATGAAGAGGTTGTTATTACATTGCCTAAGCAAGATGATAATAGTGAAATTTTAACTCCTTCAAATATTCTGTCTTTTTATGAGAACGGATTTACTTATGAAATGGATATCGTTCAAAATGTAGAAAATCGCAAAATACAATTCGTAAAATTGACTCCAATTGATAGCGAAGCAGAATTAAAATATATTCATGTGGGTATAGACACCGCAACGAATCATATATACAAAGTTATTCAGACAGGAAAAGAGGCTACAATCACTACCATTACCGTATCAAAAATGGAAACAAACCAATCCATTTCAGATCAATTATTTACCTTTGACCAAAATAAATTTAAGGAGGGTGGTTACTACATCTCCGAACCTAAATAGTATTCATTGAAAAAACTTGATATTTATATCATTAAGAGCTTTTTAAAGCCCTTTCTAGCTACTTTTTTTGTCATACTTTTTGTGCTTATAATGCAGGCCATATGGGTTGGATTTGATGAAATTTCTGGTAAAGGAATAGACCTGAAATTCATTTTAAAATTTATTGGATACTTAGCGTTGACAGTTGTTCCAATGGCCATGCCGATTGGAATTTTACTTTCTTCCATCATGTCTTTAGGGAATTTAGCAGAGAATTATGAGTTTGCCGCAGTAAAATCTGCTGGTATCTCACTTAGGCGCTTTATCACGCCAGTTATGATGGTAACCCTATTTTTAAGTGGTGTTAATTTTTTATTCTTAAATTATGTATATCCAGACGCTACATTAAAACAAAAGAACATGTTTTTAAACATGAAAAAAAAACAACCAGCTTTAGCCTTGATCCCTGGAACTTTTAATAATGATATTCCTGGTTTTTCAATTAAGTTTGATGAAAAATATGGTGAAGAACAAAATCTATTAAAGAGTGTTCAAATTTATGATTTTACCAAAAAAAATGGTAAAACCATTGTGATTACAGCAAAAAATGGTAAAATATCATCCGAAGAAGGAAGCCGTTACATGAAGTTTATTCTAACTGATGGAAACTACTATGAGGATCATTCAACAAGAAGAGATAATAAAAATAAGAGAAATCGAATGCCTTTTTCAAGATCAACTTTCGAAAAGTATTCTATAAATATTGATATTTCTTCCTTTAGTAATAGTAAATTAGAAGATACCGTTTTTAGCAAGCAACATCAAATGCTGAGTCTAAAACAATTAGTTATTGAGTCCGATACTTCTAAAATAGGATATGACAAATCCATTGCTGCCAGAGTAAGAAACCTTTCAATATTGCTTAGAACATCAAAATTAGTTCCCTTCCCAGACTCTACTAAAGTACTTCAATTAAGCGATACCATATTGAGTAATTTTGAATTGGATGATCGGCCTGCCATCATTCAAAATGCTATTGAGAGTGTTAAAAATAATATTCGCACTTTTAGCAAATCGAAAGTAGATTTATTTAAACGACGAAGAAAGGCTTTAAATTTATATGATCACGAGTATCACAATAGGATTGCTTTCTCATTTGCTTGTTTAGTGCTGTTTTTTATTGGTGCACCTTTAGGTTCTATCATTAGAAAGGGGGGAATGGGCTTGCCCATGGTGCTAGCTATTGTTATTTTTGTAATCTATTTCTTTATTTCTTCTTTTGGAAGAAATTTGGCGGAAGAAAGTGCTATTTCAGCTTGGTTAGGTGGATGGCTATCAACGTTTATACTATTACCTTTTGGAATCTTTTTAACAAGAAGAGCTGCAAAGGATAAAGGAATTTTTAATCTAAATTCAATAATCGACTCAATAAAGAATCTATTTAATAGATTCAATTTTAAAAAGAAACCATAATGAATACTATAAAGAATTCGAGCACACAATTAAACTCCATCGAGGAAGCCATTGAAGACATCAAAAATGGTAAAATAGTAATTGTAGTGGATGATGAAGATCGAGAAAATGAAGGTGATTTTATAGCTGCTGCGGAAATGGTGACTCCAGAAATGATTAATTTCATGGCAACTCACGGAAGAGGTCTTATTTGTGCCCCTTTAACCGAAGATCGATGTAAAGAACTTGACTTAGAAATGATGGTTCAAAATAATACGGTAATGCACCATACTCCATTTACGGTATCGGTAGATTTAATTGGACATGGTTGTACAACTGGTATTTCTGTTCACGATAGAGCAAAAACTATACGATCACTAGTCAACAAAGAAACCAAAGGTTTTGATTTAGGAAGACCCGGACATATTTTTCCTTTAAAAGCTAAAAATGGTGGTGTTTTAAGAAGAACGGGGCACACAGAGGCGGCGGTAGATTTAGCTCGTTTGGCTGGTTTTGACCCTGCAGGAATATTAGTGGAAATTTTAAATGAGGACGGCACTATGGCGAGACTACCTCAATTATTTGACGTTGCCAAACAGTTTAATTTAAAACTTATTTCTATTGAAGACCTAGTTGCTTATCGAATGCAGCACGATTCTTTAATTGAAAAAATTGAAGATTTTAATACCTCTACTCGATTTGGAGATTTTAGATTGCGTGCCTATAAACAAACAAATAATAATCAAGTTCACGTTGCTTTAACTAAAGGAACATGGAAACCAACTGATGAAGTCGTGGTTAAAGTCAATTCGACTTTAATAAACAATGCTCTTGGAGTTTTAACACAAAATTCTGACGAAAAATTTCAACGAATTTTTAAAATTATAAATGAGGAAGGAGCAGGAGCTATTGTATTTATCAATCAAGATAACCAGCCCGCTAATTTCTTAAAACATTTATTAAAATTAAAGGAGGAAGATCTTACCAAACCAACATCTATGGACAAAAAAGATTATGGTATTGGTGCTCAGATACTGCACGATATTGGAATCAGTAAACTTCGTGTAATTACGAATGTAAATAGTACTTCACGACGTGTTGGAATGACAGGATATGGTTTGGAAGTTGTTGATTATATTCATTACTAAATAATTTATTTGAAATGCGTAAGAATCTACTATTACCCTTTGTAATTATATTTCTTACGGCTCTTTTTTCATGTAAAAATGAACGAGACGAAAAGACACTTCAAAATGAATTTGTTGTGTCTGTTTCAATAAGAAATCACAACAATCGAATAGTTTATTTACATAAATTTATTTCGGACAGACCACAGATTATAGACTCCTCAAAAATTACTCATAATTATGTAACTTTTAAGGGGTATACACCATATCCTGAAAGGTATTTAATTACTATTGAAAATATTTTTGGATCAAAACTATTTGTTATAACTAATGATAGCATTCAATTAGAAGTTTCAAAAGAGGGTTTGGTAAACGCCACTATTTCAGGTTCAAAACTAAATGCCGAATTAAAAAACTATCAACGTAATTTAAAAGAGATTTACGACAAAATTGATATTCTTTTCCCGGAATTACAACGTGCCAGATTGGAGAATAATCCAATGAAACTATCCAACATTGCTAAAAAAATTAGTACTATTGAAAAAGAAGGTATTGAATACAATTTTTTATACGCTCAAAAAAATAAAAACTCCTTTATATCTTCCATGATCTTAAACGATTTATCTAAAAAAGACAGTGCTGATGTCACTAGAATTCGATCAATTTTCTCTCAATTTGATGACACTGTTAAAGAAAGTAACGATTCCAAGGAACTTTTAGAGTTTTTAAAAACCTATAAATAACTTACATCACTTTCTGGAGATAATTCTTTGGCTTCCTCATTTTGCTTAAATAGACGCGCATTCAATTTTCCTTTTAGAATTACTTGAGATCCATTTACTGCTAACCAACTCCCCTCTCTCAAACCAAGAACAGGAGTATCATTGTAAATATGAAATTCTTTAATTCTAATCTCTCTTGTTTCTCCCATATGGGTAGAAGTTAGGTCGAGATCTATATAATGTGGATTTAAGTTAAACCCAATCAATCGTAAGGCCTCAAAACTTGGTGGATATACAACGGGCATATCGTTCGTAGTTTTTATAGAGATTCCAGCAACATTGCTTCCCGCGCTCGTTCCAAAATAAGGAGTTCCGTTGTTAACACTTTCTCTTAAAACTTGCATGAGATCATTTTCATGAAGTTTTGAAATAAGTTCAAACGTATTTCCGCCTCCTATAAAAATTCCTTGAGCATGTTCTACTGCCAACTTTGGATCTTCAAATTCGTGAATTCCCTTTACATCAATATTTATCGAAGAAAAAGCCGTGTGCACATGCTTCGTATATCTGTTATAACTTATTCCACTAGGCCGAGCATACGGGATAAATAGTATTTCATGAACACCTTTAAAAAAAGACTTTAATTCCGTTGAAATATATTCTAAATATGGACTTCCATGAACAGTTGAAGTACTTGCTAAAAATAGTTTTCTCATACCCACTTTATTTTTTTCAAAAATAAAGAATACTTAGAATTAACCCGCTTTATGCAGTAGAAAATCTATTACAGCTTCTAACCACTTTAAAATATGAATTTAGTGTGTTTTTAAGTTTGACCATAAACATGCTGTGCTAAGACTGATAAAACACCCTATATTATTATGTTTGAAACCTTCATAACAAAGTTCTAATACATAAAGCGAGCTTAACAAAAATTTACACATATTTTGGCTTAATTTTAATAATCCCTCTGAGCACCTTTGAATTAACGAACTACCAACTAACTTTTTTAATATTGTTTTTCTTTATTTTTAATTCCTATGGTCAACAGGAAGAAGTTCTGCTTAAAGGTCAAATTATTGAATTTGATAACCCCATAACTGACGCTCATTTATACAATACAAATACGATCCAAGGAACTTCATCTACAAACGACGGTAACTTTAGTATACATGTTCGTTTAAACGATACGCTTATTATTTCTCATGTAAATTATTTCACGTTAAAAATTACTATAGACCAAAAGTTTTTAAATCAATACCCTTTGATTATTTACATGAAAGAAAAAACCAATCAATTAGATACGGTGATGATTCCAAACCACGACTTGACTAAAAACTTAAAAAAAGATTCCAATAGTAGGTCTAGAACTGCCAACCGAGATTCCATTATAGCGGACTTTCAGCGTTTAGCGAAATTGCCTACAATGAAAGTTTATAAAAATACAGAAGCGCCTCCAACGGTTAATGTAGATCCAACTCCTGGCGCTATAGGAGGTCCAATTACTGGTGGAGTTGGGGTTGGAGTGTTAATATTGATAAGAGACAAAGATGCAGAATTAAGACGTGAACATAAAACAAAAAGAAATTTCCCTAAAAGATTATTGCAGATTTTAGAGTCACCTATTTTACAGAAACCTTAAAAATTCCTAAGGATAGAGTGTACCACTTTATTACGTATTGTGAAGAACGAAATATTATGCAACTTTATAAAAAAAATGAACTCATAAAAATATTAACCATTTTAGAAGAAGAAAGTAACGTTTATTTAAAAATTGAAAAATAAGGACTAACTCGTTTGTGAAACTTTTCTAAACACAAAATAAATTCCTATAAGTACCATAGGAATACTTAATATCTGTCCTGTGTTCATTAGCCACTCACCTCTTTCGTCAACTTGCGCTTTTTTGAGAAATTCAACAACGAATCGAATTGACCAAAGTAAAATCATAAACATTCCGAATAGAAATCCTGGTTTGTTTTTTTTATCTGTTTTCCAATAAATAAACCATAGAATTAAAAAGACACCAATATAACTCATAGATTCAATTAATTGCGTAGGATATCTAAAAGGTATATTTTCCAAAACATTCTTATAGTTAGAACTATTGGCTAATAACTTATATCCCTTTTCAAAAGAGTCAGAACTAGTAATATTCATCACTTCTCTCTTTCCTATATCACTTCTAATAAATCTAAATCCAATTGCAGAATCCGTTACTTTACCTACAATTTCAGAATTCATTAAATTTCCTAATCGCACAAATACGGCACCTGAAGCAACCGATATTACCACTCTATCTAAAATCCATAATAAACTTTTATACTTGTACTTTCTTCTATAAAGTAGCATAGCAACCACGATTCCTATCGCTGCACCATGACTTGCTAAACCTGCAAATCCTACAAATTCATACCCTTTAATAAATCCAAACATGGATCCATTAGGTGACTTTGCAATTGGTAAAAACACCTCTAATAAGTTGTTTTTATAACTATCCCAACTATAAAAGAAAACTTCTCCCAGTCTTGCTCCCAACAATGTAGCAATTACGATGTACATAAATAAAGAATCCACATATTCTAAAGGAACCCCTTCGTCCTTATAGATTTTCTTCATTATTTGAATCCCCAATAAAAATGCCACAACAAACATTAACCCATAGTATCGTATTGATAATGCCCCTATTTTAAAAATTTCTGGAGATGGATTCCAATCGATGGTAAGTTGTAACATAAATAATTATTTTTTGCTAATATATACTTTTATACTGAATGATTCGTCTATTTTTAAGGTACTGGATCATAACCTCCTTTACTCCAGGGATGGCAGCTGAAAATTCGTTTTACACCCAACCATCCTCCTTTGAATAATCCATGCTTTTTCAGGGCTTCTAAGGTATAACTAGAACATGTAGGAGCATAACGACAACTGGCAGGTGTATACGGCGATATGGTTATTTGATAAAACCTTACCACTAAAATAAATGGAAATATAATTATTTTCTTTAAAATTTTTAACATCTTAATTTACAGAAAAGGTTGTTCCTTCTTTCCCATCTTTCAATTGAATTCCTAAGGTTAATAATTCATCCCTGATTTTATCCGACAGCGCCCATTCTTTATTCTCTCGTGCGATTTTACGCATATCAATAAGCATTTCCACAACCCCAGAAAGTTTATCTTCTCCGGCAGTATCATCGGAACTCATATGACTCTGCAATCCTAATACATCAAATACAAATGAATTCATAGTCGATGTTAATATTTCTAAATCACCTTCTGAAATAGTAATCTTTCCTTCTACCAATAAATTGATAAACTTCACTCCTTCAAATAAATGCGCAATTAAAATTGGCGTATTAAAGTCGTCATTCATTGCAGTGTAACATTTCTGTCTCCACAATGCGATATCTAGTTTTGATTCCTTTACGGGTGTTATCTTTTTTAAAGATAGAATGGCCTCCATTAACTTATTAAATCCTTTTTCAGACGCTTCTAAGGCATCACTCGAAAAGTCTAAAATACTTCTATAATGAGCTTGCATGCAAAAGAACCTCGTAACTCCCGCGCTAAATGGTTTGTTCAAAATACTGTTCTCACCAGATAAAATCTCTCCAGGCAAAATACTATTCCCAGTTGATTTAGACATTTTCTGTCCGTTTAAGGTCAACATATTTGTATGCATCCAATAATTCACCGGATTTTTATGATTACAGGCTTTTGCTTGCGCTATTTCACATTCGTGGTGCGGAAATTTTAAATCCAGCCCACCTCCATGAATGTCTAAAGTTTCACCCAGGTATTTTGTACTCATCACCGTACATTCTAAATGCCATCCTGGAAAACCAATTCCCCAAGGTGATGGCCATCTCATAATATGCTCTGGACTTGCTTTCTTCCATAAAGCAAAATCCTGTGGATTTTTCTTTTCTGATTGTCCATCGAGTTGACGCGTATTTGTTAACACATCTTCCATATTTCTTCCAGATAGAATTCCATAGTGCTCGTCTTCATTATACTTTAGCACATCAAAATAAACAGATCCATTTGATTCATAAGCCAATCCATTATCTAAAATTGTCTTAATTGCCTCAATTTGTTCTACAATATGTCCTGTAGCAGTAGGCTCGATACTTGGAGGTAAAAAGTTGAAACGATCTAATATTGTATGAAAATCAACCGTATACTTTTGTACAATTTCCATTGGCTCCAATTGCTCAATACGTGCCTTTGTAGCTATTTTATCTTCTGAATCATCATCCGTCAAATGACCTGCATCTGTAATATTACGTACATATCGTACTTTATACCCCAAATGTAAAAAATATCGGTAAATCATATCAAAAGACATGAAAGTACGAACATTTCCTAAATGTACATTGTTATAAACGGTAGGACCACAAACGTACATCCCTATAATACCATCGTTAATAGGTTTAAAAATTTCTTTTGATCTTGATAATGAGTTGTAAACTTTAATTGAATTTGTTTTGTACAATTTCATGCGTTTCTTTATTTTTTATTTTATGGTTGCATGCTGTTTGCTATTAATCATTCGCTTAAATGAGCAAAAATTCACATGCTCGTTTCATGGAATAAAAGACTGTTTTTTTCAGTTGTAAAAATACTAACATTTTTTCAAAGAAAAAGTTAAATATTCAAAGCATCTATTTATATAATCTTTTACTTGAAAAACGCATTTATTTATTGAGAATTATCTCCTATCTAAAACAAATCACATTTCATAAATTCTGCTAATAAATAAAAAAAATATTCACCAAAGTATTCTTTCAATTTATCTAATTGGTATTAGGTATTGATATAAAAGAATGATTATTTTTACGATGCAAGAGATACAGATTTTAATTTCATTCTATAATTACTTATATTGAAATTAAAATAAATAATTACACTGTACAAAAACTTTAATTTAAAGGATAATACAACGAGTTTTCAATACGTTATATTTTAATAGAATTCAAAAATAAATTAATTTAGAATTATGAAATCATTAACCAGAACAGAATTATTAGGATATAGCTTACTACTATTCGTCTATGCCCTAGGTATCTATTTTGCGAATAGCGATGTTGTTTTTTTTGACACGCATATTGTACAAGAAGATGGATTTGCCGAATACGGCACAGCATTCATGCTATTATGCGTTTTTATATTAACAGGAGGACGCTTATTAAATTTAGGAAGCAGCAAACCGTTACTCTGGAAAATTGGGCTAGCAGGAATGACATTGGTCTTTTTATTTGGTGCAGGTGAAGAAATTTCTTGGGGACAGCGATTGTTTGGTATTGAATCTTCTGAATATTTTTTAGAAAATAATGCGCAACAAGAAACCAACCTCCATAATATGATGGTAGGTGAAACCAAAATCAATAAATTAGTATTTAGTCAAATTTTAACTGTTGTTTTAGTTATCTATTTATTGATATTACCAATACTTTATAGAAAAAAAGAGTGGGCTAAAAACTTAGTAAACAGTTTTGGGGTTCCAGTTGCTCGTTGGAGTCATACAACTGCATTGGTTTTGGCTACTGGGATGCTAGAATTTATGAAAAGTTCAAGTAGGCGATGGGAACTCTACGAATTAGCGTTTGGAGTAATCTTCTTTATCATATTTTTAAATCCTTTAAATGATTCCATTTATAAAAAGGAAGGTTAATGGCAAATGTCTATTTTAAAAATAAAATATATAGCAATAAAGATTTCCCTAAGCAAAGATTACCAGTAGCAAAATATGATCAATGTATATTTAAAGACTGTACATTTGGGCAAGGTGACTTACCAAACTGTACTTTTATAGAACCTGAATTTATAAATTGTAATTTAAGTTCCGGCTTAATAAAACATACATGCTTTCAAGAAGTTGAATTTACTGAATGTAAAATTCTAGATATTAAATTTAATCAATGTAATCATTTTTTACTGTCAATACGTTTTAACTCTTGTCTGCTCAATCTCTCTTCTTTTCATCAATTGAAATTAGTTAGGACACTATTTTCTAATTGTAAACTTCATGAGGTTGACTTTACAGAAAGTAATTTAAAAAAAAGTGAACTTTGATAATTGTGGACGCAACAAAGCTGTTTTCGATCAATCCAATCTGGAATTATCAGATTTTAGCACTGCGGTTGGTTTTGAAATAAACCCGACTTTAAACAGACTTCAAAACGCGAAATTTTCTAAACATAACTTGGAAGGGTTATTGGCAACCTTTAAAATTAAAATAAAATAGCAATCTAGTTAGATACAAACCTATTCAAGAAAAGTATGAATAGTTTATACACCAATATTCCGATGATAGTTCCTATTAAGAATCCGAATAAGACGTCAAACGGAAAGTGAACTCCTATGTAAATACGGCTATATCCTACAAAAAGTGACCATACTATCAAAAACAAGGCGAAATATTTCACTTGCTTTCTAATCAATAAACTAAAAAATACCACGATTGCCATAGATGTTGAAGCATGTGCTGAAAAGAAAGAATATTTTCCTCCGCAGGTTGGCTTTACCAACCTTATTAGTCCTTGTACGGTTTCATCATGACAAGGTCTTAATCTACCAAATCCATATTTAAACAAATTTGCTAATTGATCTGAAAAGGTGATTAAAATTGCCAGAAAGAGTAATGAAAAGAGCATTTTCTTTACTCCGTAATTTTTATAAACTATAAAAGCCGCAATTACATAAACGGGCAAAGAAGTAATACTTGTGGTCATAAACATCCAGAAGCCATCCCAACCTTCACCCCCCAATCCATTTAAGAATATGAGTAATTCTGTATCAATTTCTATTATTCTTTCTAGCATTAATTTTTAATTAGGAGGAAACAACTCTAACTCAAATATTAAATCAGATTTTGGTGGTATTCCACTCATTCCCTGTTCTCCATAGCCCAAATGATAAGGAATAAACAATACTGCTTTATCTCCAAACTCCATTTCTTGTAATCCTTCTTTAAAACCTTGAATTAACTGTTCATTCATACTATATGTGCTTGGAAACGGATCGTAATACTTTTGTTGCTCTTTCATTGAATCATATATATCATATCGTTTTGCAGTCTCTTTATTATTTGTAGAAAAAAGTCTTCCATCAGTAAAATAAATGGCATAATCAATTCGAATAGCAGTTTCAAGTGCTGGTTTAGGCCCCTCACCCTTTTCCAATATATAAATTTTAAATTCCGGCGATAACTCTCGTGCTTTCTTTTTGATTTCCTCAAATTGAGCAACGGTATTGGCCTGAATCTTTTTTAGTTCCTCCGCTTTCTGCCTTGCTTGTTCAAAAGATGTATTCAAAGCCTTAAATGCGTTAAAATTTTTAGCTTCTCTTCCTATTCTTAGGATATTTAACTTTGAAATTACCGCACCTACTATTAAAGTATTGGCTATATCTTGTCCTTTTACTACGGAACCAAAAATAGCATGTTTCCCATCTAAATGTCCCTGTGGTGATAAGGTTATAAAAAATTGACTTCCGTTCGTTCCTGGCCCAGAATTCGCCATAGACAAAATACCTGGTTTATCATGCTTAAATAAAAAGTCTCCGTTTTCATCTTTTGGAAACTCATCGGCAAATTTATACCCTGGATTTCCTGTTCCTGTCCCTAAAGGACACCCACTTTGAATCATAAAATCATTTTGACCTCCGTTTGCTATACTTTTTACCCTATGAAAATTCAACCCATTATAAAAAGGTTTTCCTTTTATAGAATCTGGTACTTTCTCATTGGTACCTTCTGCCAAAGAAACGAAATTTCCTACCGTTGCTGGAACTTTTGTAAACTCCAACTTCAAAACGATAGCACCTTCAATGGTTTCGATGACAGCATAAAGGCCATCTCCCAAATCAGGATATTTAGATTCTCCACAAGAATACAGCACGAGTAAACAAATGAGTAAAAATGATTTTACAATTCTCATAACTCGATTTAATAAAGGCTTTATTTAATTTCTAAAAGTTCTACTTCAAAGATTAAGGGCATAAAAGGCTTAATTGCTCCTCCTGATCTCGGGTTAGCACCGTATGCCAATTCTTGAGGGATAAAAAATTTGAATTTTGAACCTACACTCATTAATTGCAATCCTTCAGTCCAACCTTTTATAACTTGTCCTACTCCAAACTCACTTGGTTCTCCTCTATCTACTGAACTGTCAAATACAGTTCCGTCCGTCAGAGTTCCATGATAATGAACTTTTACTCGCGATTGGAGTGTTGGTTTATCTCCACTTCCTTCAGTCATTACAATATATTGCAATCCACTAGCGGTTGATTGAACCCCTTTCTTTGTTTTGTTAGCAGCAATAAAAGCCTCTCCTTCTTTTTTTGCTTCACCAAAGTTCTCTGCTGCTGCACTAGCAGCATCTCTTTGCTGTTTCGCAGTGAAATATGCACTAATAATCGATTTGATTGCACTCTCTTCAATCATTGCTTCTTCTGATGACAACCCATTTTTAATACCTTGCACCAACAAATCTTGATCAACTTCCTCAAAACCAGTTTTCAAACTTGTAGCCATGTCCAATCCAATGGCATAACTAACTGAATCTAATTCTGTATCTAATGATTTTTTAGTTACTCCTTGTCCACTACATGAAAACAATACTGCGGCCACTACTACTATTACAGATAAATTTACTACTCTCATTCTTTTTTGTTTTTATTTTAAATTTATTAATTGAACCCTATAAATTAAAGGCTGGTTCATACCTATTTTATCTTTATCCCCTAAAATTCCTAATGCGCTATGCGAAGGAAATAAAAAGGAAACTTCTTCTCCTACTTTCATTATTTTAAGCCCACTTTGCAATCCTAATTCAATTTCCTCTTTGTCAATTTTATATTGAACTTCTCCGAGTGCATCATAGGAATACAAAATTTCATTTCTCAAATTTAATATTTCGTAATTAAATACAACCTCATCTCCCAATACAGGTCGCTTTCCTTCTTTTAATTTCCGCTTTGTATATGCATACCAAAACCCACTACTCGATGCTATATACGTTTTGCTAGAATCTTGCGCAATATAGTATTTTATTGCTGCTTCTTCAAGAGCATTTACATTCTTATTCCTTTCTACAGATTCCTCAAAAAAAGAATCTGTATGATGAGAGACAGGTCGTCTGGGATCTGGCTCTGAACATGAGAAAATGATCATCAACAATACTAACCAAACACCGTTAAACATCCGTTTTTTTTAATTCTAATTCATATTCGGGAAGTAGACTTTCAAATTTATGTGCTGTTCCTTCTAATGTTAATTCCGATCTACCTCCAGCAGCATTATCATGACCACCTCCGTTGAAGTGATTTCGAGAAAATTGATTCACAGAAAAACTCCCTTTCGATCTTAAAGAAATTTTTATAATCTTTTGTTCTACATCCTCAATAAAAATAGCCGCAAAAATAATTCCTTCTAAAGACAAGGCGTAATTCACAACACCCTCCGTATCTCCTTTTTGAAAATTGTTCTGATCTAATTCAGCCTGAGAAAGTAAAATGTATGCTGTTTTATAACTTTCCACTAATTTCAAATTTCTCAATGCACATCCAAGAAGTTGCAGTCTACCATACGAATTTGTATCATACACCTGATTATGGATTTGAGCGTTATTTGCCCCCTTATCAATTAAACTCGCAATAATTCTATGCGTAGTGCTCGTAGTGGATGGAAATCGAAATGATCCAGTGTCTGTCATGATACCTGTATATAGACAACTAGCTATAGCTTCATCCACTTTATCTACCGCTCCTAATTTTTCTAAAAAATGATAAATCATTTGACTTGTTGAACATATGGAGGTATCAGAATAAATATAATCCGTTAAATCGGTATCTGGTTGCTGATGATGATCGATCATAACAAAAGTTCCCTTAAATTCTGCTACTGTTTTCGCCATGTCTTCACCTATACGATGTAATACATTAAAATCAAGTAAAAAGACAATAGAAGCCTTATTCAAAACTTTTTTAGATTGATTATTTTGTTTGTCAAAAAATTTAACTGTTTCATTACCTGGCAACCACTTCAGAAAACTTGGATAATCATTTGGAGCAACGACACATACATCATGTTTTACTTTTAAAAAATGATACAAGGCCAACGAAGACCCTATTGCATCTCCATCAGGATTTCTATGTGGTATGATGGATATACTTTGTGGTGTTGAAAGCAACTCCTTAATTTGTTCAAATTGAGTATTAGTCATAGGCTGCGAATATACAACTTTAATGCAATTTAATTATTTCGACTAACAGGTAAAATTCATTAAAAATAACATCTATTCAAGCATGTCATTTTAGAAAAGAAAACGGTACATTGGTGTCCTGAAATTTAAAACAAAATAAATGGCTACAAATAGAACATTTACAATGCTTAAACCTGATTCTATCGAAAAAGGAAACATAGGCGCAATATTAGAAAAAATAACGACCTCAGGATTCAGAATTGTAGCAATGAAAATGACACAACTTTCAACTGCTAACTGCGAAGAATTTTATGCAATTCACAGCGAACGTCCTTTCTTTGGAGAATTAATAACGTATATGACGCGTGGGGCTATTGTTGCTGCAATCTTAGAAAAAGAGAATGCAGTAGAAGATTTTAGAGCACTTATTGGTGCTACAAACCCGGCTGACGCAGCTGAAGGAACAATTCGTAAATTGTATGCAGACTCTATGGGAGAAAATGCAGTTCATGGCAGTGATAGCAATGAAAATGCTGAAATTGAAGGAAACTTTCATTTTTCTGGTAGAGAACAATTTTAAGAAATCCTCAAGTCAGGGTGCTATAAAAAACTAGTATCTAATCTTAAAAACTACGAACTTAGTTTAAAATGAACTGAAAAGGCTTTTGTGGCTATAGGAGAAAAACTGTAGTTTTAATATGGTGAAAATTAAAACGAAAAAAAGTCATCAAGGTTTTGTAAAAATTATTTCCGAAAATCTAAACAATGATCGGTAAATTTTAATTAAGGGAACATACACGCGAGGATACTATTAATAACTAATCACGTTATTCTATAAAAATCAAAAGTAAATAGGTTTCTTTAAAACTAGACCAACATCAATTTTGTAATCAACTCCTGCTTTAACTCCTCATTTAACATTTTAATTATTTTTTCTTTCCCGTAACTTAATTCTTCACGCAAAACGGAGGACTTTAATTTTACAATAAGGGTTTTATTTTGCAATTGAACACTATCGGTATAACTTTGAACGCCTTGTCCCATCAATTTGGACCAAACTTCTGTAACATTCATTTGATCCATCCCTTTTGTAAGATTGTTTTCTTTAATTACAACCTTCATTAGGTCCTCAATACTAGAATATTCGTTTTCTCTTTTTGCCATTACAAATTAAATATTTGATAGGTTTGATTTGTTTTTCTAACTACCTCTTTTGTACGTTTTTCGTGCGTGTCACTTATAAATAATTGTCCGAAATCTTCTTGATTTACCATCCCAACAATTTGCCCCACTCGTTCATCATCTAATTTATCAAAAATATCATCGAGCAACAAAATAGGGCTTTTTTGAACTAAATTCTTTATAAATTCAAATTGTGCCAGTTTTAACGCTATTAAAAAAGATTTCTGCTGACCCTGACTGCCAAATTTCTTCACAGGAAATTCATCAATATTAAAAATCAAATCATCCTTATGAACACCGATATTTGTATATTGAAGCATTCTATCCTTCTCTAATCCAGCATCCAACAAATCGGTTAAACAACCTTGATCCAACTGCGTTTTATATGATAACCTTACTTTTTCTTTTCCATTTGTAATAACCCCATAGCGCTCTTCAAATATAGGTGTAAAAATTTCTAAAAAAGCTTTTCTCTTATTATATATAATAGTACCATGTTGCTCTAATTGCTCATTATAAACCTGTAGGTTTAACTTATCAAATGTTCTGTTAGCAGCAAAATATTTTAACAATGCGTTTCGCTGCTGTAACACCTTATTGTAATTAATAAGCGATTTTAAATAACTTGAATCTGATTGAGATATAACGGTATCAACAAATTTTCTTCTTATATCACTCCCTTCAGTTATTAAATCCCTATCAGCTGGAGAAATAATAACTAACGGAATATGTCCAATATGATCAGAAAAACGTTCATATTCTTTGTCGTTTCGTTTTATTACTTTTTTTGATCCTCTCTTTAAACTGCAAACAATAGATTCATTTCTATCCATCACATTATAGTTACCTTCAATCATAAAAAAATCTTGATGATGCTTTATATTCTGACTTGCAACTGAATTGAAATAACTTTTCCCGAAAGATAAATAATAAATAGCATCTAAGACATTCGTCTTACCTACTCCATTATTCCCAACAAAACAATTTATTTTATCATGAAACTCAAAGGTTTTCGATTCGAAATTTTTAAAATTTAAGAGGGATAATTTTTTTAGATACATGGGTTTTTCTCGCTTCGAAATAGAATCCGAAAATTATTAAAAAAAATGACAAAAATGGACTTTTACTTTCCAATTAAAAATCATACTTTTGCGCTTACAAATTTAAGAATATAATGGCAACATATAAAAAAAGAGGAGACAAAGTTAAAGGAGAAAATTCAGAACGTATTTCTAAAGTAGAACAAGAAAGTACTACGGCGGAAGTTTTTAATACATTAGACGAAAGGGCTTCTAGATCTGAGGAATGGGTAATTAAAAATCAACAAAATATTTTTATTCTATTAGGAGTAGTTGTTGCTTGTATTTTAGGATATTTAGGATATCAAAAGTTTGTGAACGAACCAAATGAAAAAATTGCTGCAGATGAGTTGGCTTTCCCTAAACAATATTTTGACCAAGCACTTATTACTGCAGTTTCTGCCGATTCACTATATATTTTAGGATTAGAAGGTGGTGAAGGGAAATACGGATTCCTTGATATATCCGATCAATTTTCTGGAACTGCTTCTGGAAACTTGGCAAATTATTACGCAGGAATCTCTTACTTAAAAATGAAAAAGTATCCTGAGGCCATTCAATATTTAGAAAAATTCTCGTCTGATGATGATTTACTAGGACCTGTTGCAAAAGGTGCTATTGGAGATGCATTTGCAGATTTAAATCAATTGGAGGATGCCCTAAGTTATTATGAACAAGCGGCTAATCTAAAACAAAATAATTTCTCAACGCCTTTATTTTTGTTTAAGGCAGGAAATATTGCTTTGGATTTAGGAGATGCCTCAAAAGCATTAAAAATGTTCAATAAAATAAAGCAATCATATCCTTCATCAGAGGAAGCAAAAAATATTGAGGTATATATTAATAAGGCAAAATATACGAATTAGCAGAGTAATTATCTAAAACCTAATTATAATGGCCACAACAAATTTATCTGATTACGATAAAACAACAATCCCAAACTCTCATCATATGAGGTTTGGGATTGTTGTTTCTGAATGGAACCAAAGCATTACTGAAGGACTTTTTAACGGTGCAAAACAAACACTTTTAGATAATGGTGTATCGTTAGAAAATATCATTCGTTGGGATGTTCCTGGTAGTTTTGAATTAGTTTTTGGTTGCAAAAAAATGCTACAGACTCAAAAAGTTGATGCCGTTATTGCTATTGGATCTGTAATTCAAGGTGAAACAAAACATTTTGATTTTGTTTGTGAAGGCGTCGCTCAAGGTATCAAGGATTTAAACTTACACTATGATGTTCCAACAATCTTTTGTGTCTTGACTGATAATCATATACAACAATCTATAGATAGATCTGGAGGCAAATTTGGCAACAAAGGAATTGAAGCTGCAGTTACTGCTATTAAAATGTCCCATTTATAATCATTAGTTTTTGCAGGACCTCCTTTTTAATGAAATTTTAACTAGGTTTCTTATACACAAAACTTGACCACCTTTGAATATTTGTGTAATTTTGATTTTATAATAGTACTTATTTAAAAATTCATGTTCGGAAAGGCATTTAAACCCCGTAAATACTACGTTTTTGACTATAAGCCTCGCTATTATAGTGAGCGAAAAGAACGTCTCGATGCCCTTCAAAAAGAGCATGATTCTTGCGATACTCTGAAGGATGGAATTGGAATTAGATTGACTAAAAATAATTTAAGAACTAATTGGGTGAAGAATACAAAAATATCATCTAATAGGAGTACAAATCGAAGATTGGCCATTATCGTAACAATTTTAGTAGGTGTTGTTGCCTATTTATTCGAACTCCACAAACTCATTTAATGTCAGATATCATTCAACTTTTACCGGATCATGTAGCCAATCAAATCGCTGCTGGTGAGGTTGTACAACGACCTGCTTCTGTAGTGAAAGAGTTGTTAGAAAACGCCATAGATGCTGATGCTACATCCATAAAGTTGTTAATAAAAGATGCCGGTAAATCATTGATTCAAGTCATTGATAACGGTAAAGGCATGAGTGAAACCGATGCAAGACTGAGCTTTGAACGACATGCTACCTCCAAAATACGTTGTGCCGAAGACCTATTCCAATTAAATACAAAAGGGTTTAGAGGAGAGGCTTTAGCCTCAATTGCCGCTATTGCACATGTAGAATTAAAAACAAAACAAGAACAGCAAGAATTAGGATCACACTTAAAGATAGAAGGAAGTGAAATTATGCTACAAGATGTCATAAGTACCTCAAAAGGGACTTCCATTGCAGTGAAAAATTTATTTTACAACATTCCTGCGCGTCGTAATTTTTTAAAATCAAATCAGGTAGAAACCAGACATATCATTGATGAATTTCAAAGAGTGGTATTGGTACATCCTACTATTTCATTTTCTCTATACCATAACGAAAATGAAGTTTACCGTTTAAATAACTGTAATTTACGTCAACGTATTGTAGCCGTTCTTGGTAAAAAAACCAATGAGAAACTTATACCAATAAATGAAAAAACAGATGTATTGGAATTGACCGGTTTCGTTTCTAAACCTGAATATTCTAAGAAAAAAAGAGGAGAGCAATTCTTTTTTGTCAACCAACGATTTATAAAAAACCCATACTTACACCATGCCATAGTGAGTGCTTTTGACGGATTGCTCTCTAGTGGTTATCACCCCTCCTACTTTTTATATTTAACCGTTCCAACAAATACTATAGACATCAATATTCACCCTACAAAAACCGAAGTGAAGTTTGATAATGAGAAAATACTCTATGCTATTATAAGATCTACAGTAAAACATAGTTTGGGACAATATAGCGTTGCTCCTGCCATAGATTTTAATAGGGATGCAACTTTGGATACACCCTATAATTTTAAAAACAAAAAAATCTATTCAGAGCCTAAAATTGAAGTTAATCGCGATTTCAATCCTTTTAAAAATGATCATAAAGTAACGGCCTTCCCTTACAGTAAAAATCAAGATTGGGAAAGTTTGTATGTAGATATAAAAGCCCCTATATCTGAAATAAGAAATATTGAAGTTAAGCATGAAATAATTGAATCAAATCTATTTGATTCTGATAGAGTATCCTCCAAAACTTTTCAAATTCATGGAAAATATATCATTAGTACTATAAAATCTGGTGTTATATTTATTAATCAGAATTTAGCACATCAACGAATTTTATACGAAGAGTTTCTCGAGACAATCACTGTAAAAGAAGCAATGAGTCAACAGTTATTATTTCCGTTAGACATCCATTTTAGTAAGGATGATGTTCAAATGATTAGAGAAATACAAGGAGATCTCGAAAGTACAGGATTCTTATTTGACCGAATTGAAGATGAAACAATTATTGTAAAAGGAATTCCTACCACCATTAATGAAAGTCAGGTTACCATTATTATAGAGCAATTACTTGATGATATTAAAAATGAAATACCCGATGCAAGTTTCAGTCAATTAGATGTTATGGCAAAAAGTATGGCGAAAAGTTTAGCTATTAAAAATGGAGCCTACTTATCTAAAGAAGAACAAGAGAATATTGTTGAACATTTGTTCGCTTGCAAAGAATCCAACCACTCACCATTTGGGAAACCTACATTTATTTCTATGGAGACCAAAGATATTGATAAAAAGTTTGAATTATGATGAATAAAATTACTGAAGCCGTTAAGCATTTAATTATTATTAACGTTGTTGTTTTTGCCTTAACTTTTATACTTAAGGTTAATTTTAGCGATTCATTGGCTTTGTATTTTCCAGAAAATGATAATTTTGGAGTTTGGCAATATGTAACTCATATGTTTGTTCATGGAAGCCCGATGCATTTAATTTTTAATATGTATGGACTTTGGGCTTTTGGAACTCCCCTTGAACAAATGTGGGGACGAAATAAATTTATATTATTTTATTTCTCGGCAGGAATAGGAGCTGGGGTTATTTATACACTGGCCAATTATTACCAGTTCAATAGTATTGTAGATCAATTAGCTACTATCGGTTTATCTTCAGAAGAAATTAAAAATTTGCTAACTTCGGGTAGTTATAATTCTCAAATTCTAGAGAATATTTCAGAAACGAAGTTAACAGAACTTTATGGTACTTTTCATGCTCCAGCTGTTGGTGCTTCTGGTGCCGTATATGGCGTTTTGGTTGCCTTTGGAATGGCTTTCCCTAATTCAAAATTGGCATTAATATTTTTACCAATACCCATAGCTGCAAAATATTTTATTCCTGTAATTATCTTAGGAGATTTGTTCTTTGGGGTTACTAGTTATTCTGTTGGAAATATTGCCCATTTTGCCCATATTGGAGGTGCATTAATAGGTTTTATAATTGCTTGGTATTGGAAAAAAAATCAATTCACTCAGAATCGCTGGAATTAAATGAATATTTTAAATGACATAAAAGCGGCTTACAACCGTGCAAATACTGTTGAAAAAATTATCTACATTCAAGTAGCACTTTTTATAGTTGCCTTACTTTTTAGAAGTTTTGTCCAAAATTGGTTTGCTTTAAAACCTTCATTCGATGTGTTTTTAACGCAACCTTGGACAATAATTACCTATGGATTTTTTCATAACAATTTTATTCACTTAATTTTTAACCTCATTTTTTTATATTATATAGGAAACTTATTTGTTGGTTTTTTTACCGTAAAACAATTTTTAAATTATTTTATTCTAGGAATTATCACGGGTGGATTATCTTTTCTAATCTTAAGTCCAATAAATGCAGGTCTTATTGGTTCCTCCGCTGGAATCATGGCTGTTTTGGTTGGATTGGCTACAAAAACACCTCATTATGAACTTCGCTTTAATTTGATAGGGGGCGTTAAATTATGGATCATTGCGGCCCTATATGTCTTTATAAGCCTATTAGGCCTTAATGGAATGAATTCAGGAGGAAATATTGCACACTTGGGAGGTGCCTTAATTGGTTTTCTATATACTAAACAACTTTCTAATGGTAATGATATAGGACGCTTTGTAGTAATTTTTATAAACTTCATAAATAATTTGTTTCAATCAAAAAAACAAAAACCATTAAAAACTGTTTATAAAAAGAAAACAAACATAAAGCGCAAACCTACTTACAAAGAACAAAATATCAACCAACAAAAAATAGATGCTATTCTCGATAAAATTAGTAAGTCTGGCTATGAAACTTTGAATAAACAAGAAAAAGACTTTCTCTTTAAAGCGGGAAAAGATTGATATGAAAAAACTATCTTGGATTAATAAAATATTGTACGCATTAAATTCGCTAATAGCGACAATATTATTGCTATCCTATTTAGTACCCTATATCTCTCCACTCAAGTTTCCTGCTTTATCAATTTTAAGTTTAGCAGTGCCCCTTTTAATCGTATTCAATTTTATTTTCTTAATCTATTGGATTATCAAATTAAAAAGACAATTTCTTTTACCCCTTATAGTTTTGCTCATTGGATTTAATACTGTTGGAGCATTTTTTAGGTTTTTCGAAAAAGAAATTTTATTAAATGATGACCTCAAGGTAATGAGTTATAATGTGAGGCTTTTTAACCTTTATAATTGGAAACCTGAAAGTAAGGAAAGTATTAAAAGTAATATCAAAAAATTTGTGAAGGAAAAATCTCCTGATATTGTTTGTTTTCAAGAATTTGTCAACGAGTACTCACGAGAGTTTAAATACAAATATCGATTTGTAAACGATCGAAATGCTAAAAATAAGCGAACCAAATTTGGACAAGCCATCTTTTCTAATTACCCTATTATAAATTATGGATCGGTTAATTTTGAAAGTTCAACGAACAACGCAATCTATGCCGATATCGTTGTAAAAGAAGATACCCTTAGGGTATATAATGTTCACTTAGAGTCTCAAAAAATTGAATTAGACAAAGAGAATTTTGGTGATGAAAACAAAGAAAAATTAAAAATACGTATTCAAAACACGTTTAAAGCGCAGGCGAATCAAGCTCAGAAATTATTTAAAAATGAGCAAGAGTGTCCTTACAAAGTAATCCTTTGTGGTGACTTTAATAATACCGCTTTTTCGTGGGTTTACAGAAAACTCAAAGACTCCAAAAACGATACATTTATTGAGGCGGGAAGTGGGTTTGGAAAGTCTTATGATTATAAATTTCCTGCAAGAATTGACTTCATTTTTTCAGATAAAAATATAGACATCAGCAACTTCAAAACCTATAACGTAAAATATTCCGATCATTATCCTATCATGGCACGATTTAATCTTTTAAAAAAAAATTAAATTTTGTATCTTACCCAAAGAGTTTATTGAAAACTTGGAGATAAGCTAGTTTAAAATACCATCGGAAAAAGTTTATGACAGAATTAGCAGGAATAATAATATTAGGAATATTAGCACAATGGGTTGCCTGGAAAATTAAAATTCCAGCAATATTACCATTAATTCTAATAGGTCTTTTAGTAGGTCCCATCGCTGCTGAATACCTTTCAGAGGATGGAACAAAATGGATAGAACCTATATGGAACGGACGCGAAGGTCTTTTTCCTGGTGAAAGTTTATTTTACTTTGTTTCTCTCGCCATCAGTGTAATTTTATTTGAGGGAGGACTAACACTTAAAATAAGTGAAATAAAAAATGTAGCTCCATCCATTTCTAAATTAATTACCTTAGGTTCTTTAGTTACTTTTTTTGGCGCTGGTATTGCCTCCCACTACTTATTTTATTTGAGTTGGGAAATGTCATTTTTATTCTCTGCACTCATTATTGTTACTGGACCCACCGTAATCACACCTATTCTAAGAAATATTCCATTAAAAAAAGACGTTTCGGCGATTTTAAAATGGGAAGGAATATTAATTGATCCAATTGGTGCATTGGTATCTGTACTTGTATTTGAGTTTATTATAATAGAAGGTGGAGGAGAATTTACAAAAACAGCATTTATTGAATTTTCAAAAGTCGTTCTGTTCGGTTCATCTTTTGGTTTTACATTCGCCCATGCGCTTAATTTCGCTATGAATAAAAGATGGATTCCTCATTACTTATTAAATATTTTTGCGCTAGCCTCTGTCTTGGGAGTTTTTGTATTGTCAGATAATTTCGCTCATGAATCCGGTCTGTTAGCTGTTGTTGTGATGGGAATGGTTTTGGGAAATTCAAACCATCCGCACTTAAAAGATCTTTTATATTTTAAAGAATCTTTAAGTATTCTTTTAATTTCTATCCTCTTTATTTTACTTTCTGCAAATATAAATATGGAAGATCTATTACTTGTTCTTAATTGGAATACGGCCATTCTTTTTGCTATTGTCATTCTCGTTATAAGACCTCTTGGCGTTTTTCTAAGCACTTGGAAATCTAACTTGAAATTGAATGAAAAATTATTTATCAGTTGGGTTGGTCCTCGAGGAATTGTTGCCGCTGGAATTGCCTCTTTGTTTGGTCTAAAGTTGGCAAGTAAAGGTTATGAGGGCGCTGAATACATTACACCACTCGTGTTTACAATTGTATTGGGAACCGTACTCCTGAATGCAACGACAGCGAGGTTATTCGCTAAAATAGTAGGGGTGTTTTTAACAAAATCTGAAGGAATTTTAATCGTTGGGGCTTCAAAATTTTCAAGATTAATTGGATTATATCTTCTTAATAATGACAGAAATGTGGTAATGATTGATAATAATCAAGCAAACATAAACAAATGCACTAAGGTAGGTTTAGAAGCTATAAATACAGATATTTATTCAGATTCTCTTATAAACAATGTAGAATTAAGTGATATTGGATTTCTCATGGCATTGACAGAGAATGATGCTATTAATAATTATGTCGTTAAAAAATTTAGGAAACAATTTGGGGAAAATGGGTCATTCAGATTAGTTTCAGAAGAAGAAAAAAACAACTCCAACCACAATCCTGAAATTGGTTTGTTTTCTCATACATATGATTATATTACACTCACAGAGGTAGCCAGAAACTACCCTGATATTTATGAAATACCTCTTAATGATAAGCTTCATTACCACGATTTAATTCAGATTATAAATAATGACTCTGAGTGTATCCCAATTTTCTTAAAAGATTCGAATGGAGAATTAGAAATTATTTCACCCTACAACACTGACAATGATCGAATAGGTGAAGATTGGAAATTAGTAATATTGGGTAAAAAGATTTCAAAAAATAAATTGACTCCAAATTCGTAAAACACTTCTTTCATCCTATAGTAATTGCTACATTTGCACCAATGCAACCTAGAATTAACATACAAAATAAAAAAGCGAGATTCGAATACGAAATTCTCGATGAATACGTAGCCGGAATTAAACTGAGCGGAACAGAAATAAAAAGTATTCGACAAAGTAAGGCTAGAATTACTGAAAGTTTCTGTGAATTTAATGAGACCGGAGAACTTTTTGTAATCAACATGTTTATTGAAGAGTATTCACACGGTAATGTTTACAATCATAAAACAAAGAGTGCTCGAAAATTACTACTTAATAAAAGAGAACTTAAGAAGTTGCAAAAAGAAATTCAAAATGTAGGTTTGACAATTGTGCCGTTAAAGTTATTTATGACAACTAAAGGTTGGGCTAAACTGAATATTGCTTTATGTCGTGGTAAAAAATTATATGACAAACGTGAAACCATGAAAGATCGCGACAACAAGAGAGATTTGGCTAGAATCAAAAAAGATTTTTAATGAAAATATTAGCGTTTTTTCAATTGATTCGATGGAAAAACCTACTCATTATTTTTTTAATGCAACTGTTAGTTTCGGGTATTCTCTTACCTAAATTTGAATTGACAGACCCTTTTCTTCATCTTAATTTTTGGTTGATTTCCATGAGTACTATTTGTATAGCAGCATCTGGCTATATAATAAATGATATTTATGATATTCCGATCGACCTAATCAATAAAAAAGGAAAAACCATTGTCAGTAAAATAATTTCTAAAAAAACTGCTAAATTTCTTTATATTCTTACAACAATTGTAGGACTACTACTCGGAATTTTCGCTTCGATAAACATTAATAAACCACCGTTTATTTTAATTTTTATACTATTAAGTTTTCTATTATTCTTATACTCTTATACGTTTAAATCAACTCCGTTACTAGGCAATATTATCATCGCATTTCTGGTGAGCAGTAGCCTTCTAATTATTGGAATCTTTGAACTAGCAAACATTAGTTATCATTCCCTTACTATCCTATTTACTTACAGTCTATTTGCCTTTATCACAAATTTACTTCGAGAAATCATAAAAGATATTGAAGATATTGAAGGTGATATATGCCTAGACCTTAAAACACTTCCCATTCTTATCGGGAGACAAAGAACAAATAATATCGTATTGATAGTATGTATCGCTTTTACTATTGCTATCGTTATGGTGTTATTTAAGGTAAATGAATTGGAAATTCTTACTCGAATTTATGGAAGTTTATTTATTGTTTTACCAACAGTTTATTTTATTTCAAAATTATATACCTCAAAAACTAAAAAGGACTATACGAAGCTAAGTTCATTATTAAAAATAATTATGTTACTCGGTATAGGCTCCATATTCACCTTATAAATACAATTATGCTAAAAGAGCGCTTAAAAAAATACAATATTATATTAGCTTCAGGATCACCGAGAAGGCAACAATTATTGAAAGATTTAAATCTTGACTTTTCGATTCAATTGAAAGAAATCGAAGAGAATTTCCCCTCCAATTTAAAAGGATCGGAAATAACAGATTATTTAGCCAAACTCAAATCGACTCCTTTTCAGAAATTAAAAAAAAATGATATCCTAATAACTTCTGACACCATTGTTTGGTTGCACAATAAAGCTATTGGAAAACCTAAAAGCAAAATTGAAGCAATTGAGATATTCAACAAATTATCAGGAAATATGCATCAAGTAATTACTTCTGTTTGCATCAAAACAACTCAAAATATCAAAATTTTTAATGATACTACAAACGTGTTTTTCAAAACATTAACAGATGAAGAAATTAATTATTATATCGACAATTTTTCGCCATATGACAAGGCTGGAGGTTATGGCGTTCAAGATTGGATAGGATATATTGGTGTTGAAAAAATTGAAGGAAGTTTTTATAATGTAATGGGGTTCCCTATTCATAAATTCTATCAAGAAATGTTAAAGTTTTAATTTCTTTTTTAAACTCCAAACACTTACATTTGTGCCATTATTATTTTTAATAGACTCATGAAGAAATATACTTATACTGAAAAGAAAGATACGCGCTCTGGTTTTGGAGATGGACTTACAATATTAGGCAGAACAAATCCTAATGTAGTAGCACTTTGTGCAGACTTAATTGGTTCTCTCAAAATGCAACCTTTTATCAATGAAAACCCAGATCGTTTTTTTCAAATTGGTATTGCTGAAGCAAACATGATGGGGATTGCTGCTGGTTTAACTATTGGTGGTAAAATTCCATTTACTGGAACTTTTGCAAACTTCTCTACAGGTAGAGTCTATGATCAAATAAGACAATCTATCGCTTACTCTGGTAAAAACGTAAAGATTTGTGCATCTCATGCAGGCCTTACGCTTGGAGAAGATGGTGCAACGCATCAAATATTAGAAGATATTGGATTGATGAAAATGTTGCCTGGAATGACGGTTATTAACACCTGTGATTATAACCAAACAAAAGCCGCTACTATTGCAATTGCTGATTTTAAAGGGCCTGTTTACTTACGATTTGGTAGACCATCCGTTCCAATTTTTATGCCTGATTATCAAGAAGAAGAATTTGTAATTGGTAAAGCTATTCAACTTACAGAAGGTACTGACGTTACTATTGTGGCTACTGGTCACTTGGTTTGGGAAGCATTACAAGCATCTGAAGCATTAGAAGCAAAAGGTATCAGTGCTGAAGTAATTAATATTCATACTATCAAACCATTAGACGAACAAGCTATATTAAAATCTGTAGCTAAAACTGGTTGTATTGTTACTGCTGAAGAACATAATGTTTTGGGAGGATTGGGTGAAAGCGTAGCTAGAACATTGGCTTTAAATAATCCAACACCACAGGAATTTGTTGCTGTTGATGATAGCTTTGGTGAATCTGCAACTCCGGCACAATTAATGGAGAAATACGGATTGAATGCTAGTGCTGTTGTAAAAGCAGTTGAAAAAGTAATTAGCAGAAAATAATCCTGTCGCTAATTTTTTTTAATACTATAAATTGATTATTTCAACTATAAAAATGGATGTATCGATTCGATATTTTGTATTCTTATTTACCAATCTGTTATAGCACAATTAGATTGGAATATATAAGATCGACTAAGTTTTTTGGAAACGAATGATATTAAACTATAGGCCAAAGGCCCTGACCTAAAAATACATGGCAGTACTGCATGTACGCCCTACTTTCTCTTACCGTTAATTTTATGTAAGACGATCGGCATATTCTACTGCTAAAAGTTCTCATAGCCTATCAGATTTTAAGTTGCGGAAGATTGATTTATCTTCTCTATTTCTAGGTCTGTTATTTATATATATGCATTAAATGCTTATTTTTAGGTGTTTCTACTAGAAAAATTCGAGAAAGGTTTGAATTCTATACTCAAAATTGAACTGTTTTTAAATTTTTTTTTGCACTGATACTTGGCTTAAACGATTTTTTTTCAAATAATTTCGCTTATTTTTCAAAGATTGATACAGTTATAAGTAAAAATTTAGAACCCTTTATTTTAAGTGTTGTCCTAAAAATCTAAATGATGGATAGCTATCTATAGATATTGAGATTTTCACAAAAAAAATATATATTTAGAGCCTCGAAAAGAAGTATACTAGGAACAGCGCCCTACTACTTTTAGTGATTTTTATTTACTTATTAAATTCAATTTATTATCAAGATGTAACCTTTGGAGTTAAAGACGGTGTCAATTTTGGTACTGCTGGTGACGTTTATAATTATAGTCTAAATGGGTGCTAACTGCTACACCTGCCCAAGACGTTTATTATACTCCGGAAAGTATCATGGGTAAAAATTATGGTGCCACCTTTCGGACCTACATAGATTACTTCTATGTATAACCAGAAATAAACTTTTCTAGCATTGCCGGAAATTATCAATTTGCTCTTGAAACTGCTGAATGGATACAACCAAATATAAGGCGTCTAATTCTTTTTGGATATAGAGCCTTTGGTTCTGTTATCATATACGCAGGACCAATTATAGGTATAATCAGTCATCCCGATTTAGAAGGTGCTGAAGAAACATTATACGCTCGTTGACATATGAAAAAACAAATACGGCTTTAAGTATTGGACTCTCTGTTGAAGCTTGATATGTTTACGGATTCATAAAAGTAGAAACCTTAAAAATTGACATGGTACATGTCATACTAATTTAGGAGAAGTAGTAGAATAAAATCCGTCTCTATTCATAATTAATATGTACGTTGATTTATTTAGTTTTCGATGAGGTCGGAAACATAGCAAACGGACTAATTCTGATTGGAGAAATTATAAAAATTTAAGGTAAAAAGTGTCCCGTTAGCTTGCGGAACATTTTTTTATTTAACTGTCAGCATCTAAATAATTTGGAGTTCCATCTCCATCAATATCATCATTCGTTGGATCTTCATCCCCATCGGTATCTTCATTTTTTGTAAGCACACCATCACCGTCATCATCTGCATCAAAATAATTTGGAGTACCGTCATTGTCTGTATCATCATTAATATAATCGTCATCTCCATTCAAGTCTTCAGTTAGAGAACTCACATTATCATTATCATGATCGGCAGGAGAAGCATGGTGCAAAGCCACCGTAAAAACTAGTGGTGAACTTGCCGGAATACTCCCTTGTCCACGAGGACCATACGCCAATCCAGATGGAATAAATAAAAATCCACTTCCATAATCAATAAATTCAATTGGCCCTCCAGATTGAGAAATATTTGTTCCTCCTCGAAAATATGGAAAACCATAAGACCATCCCTTAATGACACTTTCTAAACTAAACCAAGGATTCCCAACGGTAATTGATTTTCTTGAATCAAACACAAAACCTTGTAATAATTCTCCTTTATAAGTAGTCAAGACATCATCCAATCTTCCAGGTTGATATCCCAAACCCACAGGATCGTTAGCAATATAATATAGGTTGTATTCTATTTCATTTTCCAGTACCTGCACAACATTCGCTTTACTATAAAAAGAAGATTGTCCTGCATCTATTACTAAAATTGAATCTAAATCTTCATTGTAATAGTGCGTATTCATATAATCAATAAGCGCTTCATCATCTAAAATTGCCTGACCTGCAGAATCAAATGGTACAAATGTTCTATCGTCGTCACAAGCCATTACACCTCCAACAAGCAAACAGCAAAGAATTAAATTTTTAATGTTCATTTCCTATTTTATTTTAAGGGCGCAAGATACAATTTTGTTACCTTTGTTTATAGTGTATTAAGAAAATTTAACTTTTTAAATGAGGATCGATAAATATTTGTGGTGTATCCGATATTTTAAGACACGAAGCATCGCTACAGAGGCATGCAAGAAGGGTCATATTAGGATAAATAGTCTTGTGGTAAAACCCTCTAAAGAGGTCTACAATTCTGAAAAAATTTCGATAAGAAAAAATCAAATCAAGTATGAAATAATTGTATTAGATTTACCTAAAAGTCGCGTTGGGGCTAAGTTAGTAGATATCTACAGAAAAGATATTACACTTAAAGATGTTTTTGAGCATCAAGATTTATTAAAATACTCTAAAGAGTACTATCGAAAAAAGGGAGCCGGAAGACCTACCAAAAAAGACAGAAGAGATATTGACGAATATAAAGACGAATAACTATGACGAATTCTATTATTCTTACAAACAAACAAATAATTCATAAAATAAAGAGAATTGCTTATCAAATACTGGAAGTAAATTCTTCTGAAAAGGAAATAATCATTGCAGGCATTACCAAAAATGGTTTTACTTTTGCAAAAAAAATAAAAGTAGAACTAAATCAAATAACGGATATCAATATCCTCTTATGCGAAGTTCTAGTGGATAAGAAAAATCCTCTGCGTCCTGTTAAAACCTCATTGCACATCTCTTCGTATACAAACAAATCGATTGTTTTAGTTGATGATGTATTAAATTCGGGGTCTACATTAATTTATGGCGTCAAGCATTTTTTAGAAGTTCCTCTAAAACGTTTCAAAACCGCCGTTTTGGTGAATAGAGATCATAAAAAATATCCTGTAAAGGCTGATTTTAAAGGGATCTCTTTATCCACTACACTACAAGATAACATCACTGTAGATTTCGATACTACAGAGGCAATTGCCTATATTGATTGATTTTCAACCAATTGACTAACAACTTCTGTAATTGTTAAATTATCTGTCGTGACTTGATAATTTGCGCGTTCATAAAATGAACGGCGTTCAAATAAGTGCTTTGCTATAAATTCTTGCAATCCATCTTTACTTATGGAAGCTACCAAAGGTCGTTTACTTTTTTCGTGCATCAATCTTGAATGGATTGTTTGTATCGAAGTTTTTAAATAATAAGAAATCGATTTTTCTAAAATTACATCTATATTACTTCCATAACAAGGTGTTCCTCCTCCCAGCGACAAGACTAAATCATCCTCATTCGACAATAATTCTAGTAAATAATTTGCTTCTATTGCTCTAAAATAAATTTCACCATCGTCTGCAAAAATAGCTGAAATAGATTTTCCTTCTTTTAATTCTATATAATCGTCTAAATCTAAAAATGGATACGCTAAAATTTGAGATAATTCCCTACCTACAGCAGATTTTCCACTCGCCATATACCCTATTAAAACTATTTTCATTATTTCGAGACATTAAAATACAAATATCGAATAAATTTTCATAAAATTGACTTGTCAAAATAAATAATTGATAGTATATTTGCACTCGCTTAAAGAAAGAAAAGGACGACTTGGTAGCTCAGTTGGTAGAGCACCTCCCTTTTAAGGAGGTGGTCCTGGGTTCGAGCCCCAGCCAAGTCACAAAAAAGGTCTATTTTTCACTTTACTTTTTTTATTTAGAATACTCTTAAAGCGCGTATGGCGGAATTGGTAGACGCGCAAGCTTGAGGGGTTTGTGTCCACTAGGATGTGCTGGTTCGACTCCAGTTACGCGCACAAAAATCTGTTAAAATACTTAGCAGGTTTTTTTTTCTTTTAGCACTACTTTAACTTATATCTATACTATTATTAGTATACTTGTATTATGAATAAAAATTTAATAGTTTTAATACTAATCCTCACTAGTATAAGTAGTTTTTCCCAAGAAAAAGAAAACGATAGCACTGCAACTGCCAGTACCGAGATCGTAAATATAAAGGGACAAATTGTAAATGGCTTTGACAAAAAACCGCTCGTTGGTGCTCACGTATTTAACATGAATTCTATAAGAGGCTCTACTAGTAATGATGAAGGTTTTTTTAGTATTCCTGCTAGGGCAAATGATACTATATTTTTATCTCATATTGGATTTCAATCTGTTAAAATTAAAATTACCTATGATTTAACAAAAGGAAACCCTTTAGAAATTTCTCTCTACGAACAAGCAGAACTCATAGAAGAGGTATACGTGAAAAATATTAAATTGGTTGGAGTTTTAGAAATAGATTCTAAAAATGTTCCAACCGATAAGTATACAAGAATACATATTAATGGTCTACCTCAAACTTATGAAGTAGGAAAACCAAGAAGTCGCTCCTATTCTTCTCCGGTTGACGCTGTTTTTCATCCTGTCGATTTTGTTTATAATATGTTTGGTAAAAAACCCAAACAACTCAAGAAGTTAAAGCAAATGCGAGATGAAGATGAAATAAGAAAAATGCTAGATTCCAATACGAACAGAGACTTAATGTTGGAATATTTAGAATTAACACGAGTAGAATTAGATGATTTACTTAATGAGTGCAATTACTCCGAGTATTTTGCTAAAACGGCAAGTGACATTCAAGTTATTGAAGCGATTCTAGAATGTTATGAAAATTATCGAGCCATTAAAAAAGGTTCGACAAAGAAAAAATAGCAAAACCTAGTAATGCTATAATTTCGTTGAAACTTTAAAGTTTACTGGTTAATTTTAGACCCGCTAAACTCCATGCTATGCATTATTTCAAAAGGCTTCTTCGGAGCCTAATTTCTCATATAACTGCCATGTCATATTGTCAAAGGCCAGACACCAACAAAAGAAATTTCAACCATTCATAAATTAACTCGCTGGGGTACAAAACGCGGTTCATCGGAAACTGTTTGCGCACCATCTGTTGAGATCAATTATTACAGTAATTCTACGAACGAACATATTATTAACATATTGGATTCCAATAATAACGAAATTAAAAAGATTAGCCATAGCAGCGATAAAGGGTTTCATACAGTCTCCCATGATTTGAGTTATTCTAAAAAGGCAATGAAATCACATCTAAAAAATAATAAGGAAACTATTCTCGACGAAGCCAAAAACGGAAGTTATTATCTTTTCAAAGAAAAACAAAAAGGTATCGTTCATTACGAAACTATTACGATTGATGTAGAATAATTGATTCATATTTTGAGATGTAAACCTTAATAGGACTAATGCTAAAAATATTTGGTGTAATTGGTTTTTTTGTCGAACTTTGAATATATTTTAGCTTTACAATAAATATACAGAAATTTTTACTTAATTCTTTTAAGCGGTTAAATTTTAAGTACTATAATAAACCTCCAAATATGAAATCTATAGGTTACTTTATTTCTTTTTTAATTCTAAATTTTAGTGCCCTTGGTTTGGGCATTATTTTAATGAATAATGGGCCCATGGACAGCTGGTATCAGACTTTAAACCAAGCACCTTGGACACCTCCAAATTGGGTGTTTGGAACTGCATGGTCCATTGTTATGATTTGCTTTAGTTTTTACATGACTTCATTGGCAAAGTTACGAATGGGTTCAAGTTTATGGGGATTGTACTTTTTGCAACTAGCATTTAATATTGCGTGGAATTATCTATTTTTTAATCAACATCTTGTTTTGTTAGGGAGTATAAATTTAATACTCCTATTAGGATTAATTTCTTTTTTCTTAGTTAAAAATAAGAAACTATTAGGCTATAAAACAATTTTAATTGCTCCCTATTTCCTATGGCTACTTATTGCAAATTCCTTAAATATTTATATTCTATTCAATAATTAATTTAAACTATACACAATAATTTTAACTTAAAATTATTGATAATTATATCTGTTTAATTTAGGTTAACAATTGCTAATTTTGCTTCTTGTTTTTCAAAATAGACTGATTTAAAAATTGCTTTAACAAAATGAAACTATCTACCCTATCACTATTATTTGCTATACTTTTTAGTACTAATCTATTTGCGCAAGAAAACTATACCATAAGCGGACTTGTGAAAGAGGCCAGTAACGGAGAAACCGTTTTTGGAGCTTCTATCTTTTTAGTAGGAACTAGTGTAGGAACCTTAAGTAACGAATATGGCTTTTTTTCCATCACAGTCCCAGAGGGAACCTACACTTTAGTAGTTTCTTTTATAGGGTATTCTGAACAGTCCCAAAAAATACTTTTAGATAAAAATCTCAATATTGATTTTGAAATTACCGAGACTTCTGAACAACTTGACGAAGTGGTTATTCAATCAAATGAATCTGAAAGAGTCAATATTCGATCACCTCAGATGAGTAGAACGAAAGTTCAGATTTCAACCATAAAAAAAGCCCCAGTTGTTTTAGGAGAAGTGGATCTAATAAAATCAATTCAATTATTGCCCGGGGTTACTAATAATGGTGAAGGTTCAAGTGGCTTTAATGTGCGGGGAGGTGCCGTTGATCAAAATCTTGTTTTATTAGATGAGGCAATTATCTATAATACCTCTCACCTACTTGGTTTCTTTTCTGTATTTAATGCAGACGCCATAAAGGACGTAACTTTATACAAAGGAAATATTCCAGCAAAATATGGTGGCCGGGTGTCATCTGTTCTCGATGTACGACAAAAAGATGGAAACAATCAAAATTTTTCCATGACCGGTGGCATTGGAACCGTCTCCAGTAGAATAGCAGCAGAAGGCCCTATTATAAAGGATAAAGGATCATTTTTAGTTGCTGGACGTGGGTCTTATGCCCACCTATTTTTAAAACTTACCGAAGAAGAAAATAGTGCTAGTTTTTATGATTTAAACTTAAAAGCAAATTATAGCCTTAATACCAATAACAAACTTTATTTATCGGGATATTTCGGAAGAGACGACTTCAACTTTTCGGGAGCTTTTGAAAATAGTTATGGAAATCTGTCGGGAAATATGAGGTGGAATCATATTTTTAGTAATCGCTTGTTTTCGAATGCTTCTCTCATATATAGTAAGTATGATTATGACTTAACCTTAAATATCTTCTTATTTGATTGGGTATCATCTATAGAAAATTTTAATGTAAAATATGACCTCAACTACTATGTAAGTGATCGATTTAAGCTAGATTTTGGTCTAAGTGGAATCTATTATCACTTCGATCCTGGTCAAATTAATCCAACTACAGAAGATTCTGCCATTAATTATATGCAACTAGATTTCAAAAAAGCATTTGAAAGCGGTTTATATGTCAACGCCGAGCATAAAATTACAGAAAAGTTAACTGCACAGTATGGATTGCGTTATAGCAATTTTTCTCGATTGGGAGGACAATCTATGACAACCTATGAAAATGATCTTCCTGTTGTTTACAATAGTGAATTAGGTATTTATGAAACTGGAACTCCAATAGGTGAGCGTACTTATGACAAGGGAGAAGCAATTGAAAAATTTGGAAATTTTGAACCTCGACTAGGAATGTCTTTACAATTAAATGATTGGACCTCGGTCAAAGCTGGATATTCGAGAGTGGCACAATATATTCACTTATTATCAAATACAACTTCTGTAACTCCTTTAGATGTTTGGACACCAAGTGGAACGTATGTAAAACCACAATTAGCAAATCAATATGCTTTAGGATACTTCAGAGAATTTAGTTCAAAAGAATTGTCGTTTGAAGTTGAGGGGTATTATAAAACTGTGGACAATAGAATCGATTATATCGATGGATCTAATTTAATTGGTCAGAACACCATAGAAACAGAAATATTAAACGGTGAATCTAGAGCATATGGGCTCGAATTCTTACTACGGAAAAGTGAAGGTGATTTCACAGGTTGGTTTGCGTATACCCTCTCTAAATCAGAACAGCATACTCCTGGAGGATTGGCAGGAGGTCTTGGAATAAATGGTGGAAAATGGTACAGTTCTGCTCACGACAGGACGCATGACCTATCCATTACGGGGAGTTATAAATACAATGCTAAATGGACATTTGGAACTAATTTTATATTTCAAACAGGAAGAGCCGTTACATATCCTAATGGACAGTATACTTATGAAAACTTACAAATTGCGAACTATGGCGATCGAAATACAGACAGACTTCCAGCATATCACAGAATAGATATATCTGCAACGTATAAACCAAATAGAAAACCAGACAAAAGATGGAAAGGAGAATGGGTCTTTGGGATTTACAATCTATACAATCGAAAAAATGCTGCGTCCATTTCTTTTGGTCAGAATCGAGAATCGGGTGCAAATGAAGCAACACGAACAGCCATCTTTGGAATCGTTCCGTCTGCTACTTATAATTTTAAATTTTAAAGGCATGAATACATTCAAAAAATATAGCGTATTAGTTACTGGGTTTTTTATAATATCCTGTACAGAAGTCATTGATTTAGAAGTAACAGAAGCGGCTCCTAGGCTTGTTATAGAGGCTTCATTAGATTGGAACAAAGGAACTATGGGAAATGAACAAAACATCCAGTTAAGTACCTCTACTCCATACTTCGATTCCAATTCTATAGAAATTGTAACTGGAGCAACAGTTGTGGTAACCAATATGAATAATGGAACAATTTTTAATTTTGTAGATCAAAATAATGGTAATTATTATACGGATAGTTTTATTCCTATACGCAATGATACTTATAAACTAGAGGTGTTATATAATAATGAAACATATCTTGCAGAAGAAATTATGACTCCAGTTGCAGACATTGAAGCCCTTTTTCAATCAACAGAAAATGGATTTGATGATGAAGTGTTAGAAGTTAATCTTAGGTATATAGATCCTGCTGGAATTGACAATTACTACCTATTTAGATTACAAAAAGAAGGAGCATTACTACCAGATCTGCGGGATATGTCTGATGAATTTACCGATGGAAATTCAACAACGTTGTTTTTTGAATTGATTGAAGATGAAGAGATAAATCAGGAAGCATTTGTTGCTGGAGATAAGGCTATTATACATTTTTATGGTATTTCTAAACGTTATTTTAACTATATACGTTTACTTATAGCACAAAATGAAAGTGGTGGGCCATTTAGTACAATCCCTGTTCCACTGAGGGGAAATTGCACTAATATGACCAATGAAGATAATTATGCCTTCGGATATTTTAGAGCAAGTCAAGTAGTGAAAACTACCTATACTTTTGAATAAGTTTATTTGATTGAGAATACTTAAAACAAAAAAGCCGCTCAATGAGCGGCTTTTTTGTTTTAAAATTTAATTTTAGTTGTTCCCTAGAATTAATGGTAATCCATCTTTACCTCCTACAACTACAACTTTCGTGTTTGGAGATTCAGCTAATTTCAACGTTGCTTCAATTCCTTTGTCACGTAAAATTTGATCATTCAAAGAGGCGCTTAAAATTTTATTAGCATCGGCTTTACCCCGTGCCTCAATTCTAACTTTCTCTGCTTCTTTTGACGCTGTTACTAATCTAAATTCGTATTCTAATGATTCTTGCTCTTGCTTTAATTTACGCTCAATTGCATCTTTAATAGTGGCAGGCAACGTAACGTCTCTTACCAATACATCATTTACAATAATATATTGATCATCTAATATTTTTTTAGTTTCATCATATATTTCTTTCTGAATAACGTCTCTTTTACTTGAATATAATTGTTCAGGGGTATAACGCCCAACAACACTTCTTGCCGCAGATCTAAGTGCAGGTTTAATAATTCTATCTAAATAGTTTTCCCCTTTCTCTTGGTGTAATTTTCCTAGATCACTTGGTCTTGGCATAAACCAAGTAGTTGTTTCCAAAATAATATCCAATCCGTTTGACGATAAAACTTTCATTTTCTCAAACAATTCTTGTTGACGAACTTCATAAATAAACACTCTATTCCAAGGTAATACTAAATGAAAACCTTCACCCATCGCTGGCTCACCGGTTACCACACCACCCCCAAAGGTTTTATAAAGCACTCCTGCTTGACCTGAATCAACTGTTATTGCTGATTTCGATACCAATATGAGTCCCGCTATTACTATTGCTACGATACCAATTAATCCTTTTGGTAAATTTAATTGTTGTTGTGCCATAATTTTAATTTTAAATTAATCCTTTATATTTTCGAATAAACCATTCGAGTGCCAAAGATAGCATAATTAACCCCAATAACCACTCCCATTCAATTAATGATTCGTTTTTTTTATAAATCTTTTGAATCGGTATAAAACCTTCGTTTTCTACTAATTTATCTACCAATACATCAGCACTACTTAGCGCATAAACTTCTCCTTTTGAATGCGCACTGAGCAATCTCAATTTGGCAATATTAGCATAAGAAAATTGCTGTTCTACATCAAAATAAACAAGTCTAAAATCTCCTTTTTTAATATCCATTTGATTCTCCACGGATACGGTGTACCTATAGTCTCCTTCATCCAAATCTGACAAAACGACTGAATAAGAATTCGTTTTTAAAGAAAACGGAAAGCGTTTTTTTACATTGGTATCCTTATGTACTATGTCTATCCATAAACTGGCATCAGACTCAAACTCATAATTTTTATTCAAATAACTTGCTTCAATCCGCAGTTCATTGTTAGAGTAATATATAGGCGCAGATTCTACAGTTAAGCGCTTTATTCGTTTAGAAACGGACAAATATTGCATCAATTTTGCTGTAAAATTATCATAATCAATAAAAGATTGACTTTTAACATATGACATCATTCGCCATTTCCAAAAATTTTCTCCAAACAAAACCACACTTCGTATTCCATTATTTTCATACGTACTTAGTAGTGGTGTCTCTAATTGAAAATTGCCTAGTTGCTGCCATAATAAAATGTTGTGCTTTACAGTAAAGGAAACTTCCCCAAACAAATCCTCTAAGGGAGGAAATGATTCAAAACCAATATCATCTTGAGAAAAGTCAGCGAAGGATGGATTAAATTTAGCTCTGTAACGTTCCGTCTGATCTATTGTTTTTTTAGAAAAATTAGGTTGAATTCTGTTTAAGAAATCCCACTCTGTTTTTGTACCCGTAATAATGAAATGATTTAATTTTTGATGCTGAATTTTATGAAACACCGTTTTAAACATATTCGTAGGCTGATATAAAATAACGAATTGAAAATCCTCTAAATTATAGGAGTCTCTGATGTTTTTAATGACAACTTTTCGTTGTTTATTACGCTCTATACTTTCTTTTAAACTTCCAATATCGGGATGCATAAGTGAAGTAAGTAGCAATATGCTAGACTCTTCATCAATTACTTCAACGACAAAGTCCTTTGAATTATTTACACTGTTTTGCTCTGCTTTTAAATTTTCTATACGAGCGTTGTACACCTGCGTTCCAACTTTATTTGCCAATAAACGAGTGTTGATTTGATGCGAATTTTTCTCCTCTGAAAACTTCAAGACTTCAGAATACACTTTTTGCTTGCCTTTATAAATAACGAAATTTGCTTTTACAGTATCCGAACCATTATAATTTACATACACTTCAATCGGAAATTTATTCATTAAATATGCATACCTATTCACATTAAGTTGAGAAATCTTTAAATCTATTGGTTTAATGGTATCCCCTACTACTAACGTATATATAGGTTGTAAACTCTTTATATATTCATAGTTAAATCCCTCTGTCTGATTTCCATCAGTAATTAATAATACAGGAGCACTTTTATCTTTGTATATGGATTTAAATTGCACAAAGGGCTTTGATATGTTCGTGCCACTTTCGTCAAAGCTTAATGAATCTAAGGCGTGTAATTGACTTCCAAATTGAAAAAACTGTAATTTAAACTTGTTATTTAATGCAACATTTACTTTTAATTTTTCAATCAAATCAGCGACGGCTACTTCCATACCCGTTTGTTTTATAGAACTAGAATTATCTACAGCGACTACTAATGACGATTTTTCAATTTCAATAATACTTTGTTCAATTGCTGGATTTATAAAAATTAAAAACAAGGAAAAGGTAGCAATAAAACGCAAAAAAGCCAGTAAATAACTGACTCTTTCTTTTTGTTTTAAACTATTGGAATAGTGGAATATGGCAATCAAAACTGCCACTATTCCTGCTAAAACGATATATATTATTTGCACTCTTTACTCGCTATTAATATTTGAATTCTGATTTTTAAACAGCCTAGGTTAACATACCACCGTCTACACTCAAGGTTTGTCCGGTAATATACGAACTCATATCAGACCCCAAAAACACACAGGCATTAGCAATATCTTCTGGAGATCCTCCTCTTTTTAATGGAATTCCTGCACGCCATCCTTCTACGGTTGCCGTATCTAATTTCGCTGTCATTTCTGTTTCAATAAATCCAGGAGCCACTACATTTGATCTAATATTTCTAGATCCTAGTTCTAGCGCTACTGATTTTGAGAAACCAATAATCCCAGATTTCGAAGCCGCATAATTGGCCTGACCTGCATTTCCTTTTAAGCCAACTACAGAACTCATATTTATGATAGATCCACTTCGTTGCTTCATCATTGGACGAATGACTGCTTTGGTTAAATTAAATACAGACTTTAAATTAATTTCTATAACATCATCAAAATCAGTTTCAGAAATACGCATTAACAAATTGTCTTTGGTAATTCCTGCATTGTTAATCAAAATATCAATGGTTCCAAATTCTTTTAAAACAGCTGCAGCTAATTCTTGCGCTGCATCAAATTTTGCCGCATTAGATTGATAGCCTTTCGCCTTTACGCCATACCCCTTTAATTCTTCTTCTAAAGCATTAGCGGCATCAACAGAAGAACTGTACGTAAATGCTACGTTAGCACCCTGCTTGGCATACATCTGCGCAATTCCTTTTCCTATTCCACGCGTAGCACCCGTAATTAATGCTGTTTTATTTTCTAATAATTTCATCTTAGTGTTCATTGATTTTTATAAATCAAAGATATAAAAAGATATGACTTGGTGTGATTGCGCTTCAAAAGATTTAAACCAGTTTTTGACATGAGTCCATTGGTTACAAATTCTAATTGAGAACTTGTTATACTTTAAATAGAAGTTGAACTAAGGCGCATTCTCAAGAACTATCTATGATGGTTCACTCCCTTTAAAAGAACCCAACGTGCTTATTTTAAAACTATTATTTTAACGATCTCCCTTTTTCTTGATAAACACTTCGACTCCGCTTAGCGACTACCGCTCAGGGCTCCAAAAATAAAGACTTATTATAGTTTCTTCGAATTTCAATATTTTTGATACTTTCACACGCATACCGTTATACTCTGTCGACGCTCATACGCTCCAAAACTTGCGTTCTACAGAAACTAAAAGCATATGGCCTGCTCAGGAACAAACTTAGTAGTTGGTTTTAAGATCCAGTTATTAGATGTATTCATTCCTGCTTTAAAGAAATAATTTATTGTCATTCTCGTGTACACAGAAATCCATACTGAGGTTTGCAGAGATTGCTCGAATAGTTCTGTTTTGGTCCTTGAAAGGAGTTAGCTGCTAAGCGGAATCGCAGTAAACGACTGTGACGAGTACAATTTATACCGATGAAATAATTAATCAAGTTTATTGATGTGGATTTTAATTTTTAGTTATCCCCGATTCCATAGCCCATTCTATAATTTTTATAACATCCAATGCTTGTTCTGGTGTAATAATTAATTCTTCATTCAATCGTAAAACTTTATACACGTTTTCATAGAATTGAACATAGCCTCCACTTTCTGTTTTGATGATCTCTGTTGTATTATTATCATGATTGGTTAACGTGCCGTAATTCTCTTCTATATCTTCTCCAATCCCATTCCAATTGATTGGGTTTTCGGCCAATCTACTTTCTTGTAAATCATTCCCATATTTAACAAAACTACCTTTTGATGTAGAGAGTAAAAATGTGGGCTTTGGTTCTTTGGTTAACATATCTGAAATAATAGTAGCCTTATAATTTTCATATAAAAAAGTGATCTTGAAATAATCGACCACTTTTCCATTTGTACGCTGAATTTGTAAATCTGCTTCAATGGTTAATGGCCAACCAAACAAAACCAATACTTGATCTATTAAATGAGCCCCGATATCGTACAATATTCCTGCTCCTGGATAGGACTCTTCTTTCCAAGCCTTTGGCCCTATGCCAGGTCTAAATCTATGTAGCGCTATCTTACATTCTTTGAGGTGACCCAATTGCTTATTAACTACTAACTTTTGTAAGGTTTTAAACCCACCTTCAAATCGCTTATTATGGTATACGGCAATGTGCAAACCTTTTTTCTTAGCGAGGGCTATCAATTCTTCTCCTTCCTTAAAAGTAGCCGTCATAGGCTTTTCTAATACTAGGTGCTTACCCGCTTCTAAGACCGCCTTAGCCATTTCAAAATGCAAATAAGTTGGCCCGTTTACAACAATCAAGGTTACTTCTTTATTGGCTATTAATGCTTCAAAACTTCGCACTATGGTAGCATTTGGATAGGTTGTTTTTGAATTTGATTTTGTTCGCTCCAGAATCAATTTTAATTCGAAATTGGGGTTTCGTTCAATAAACGGTGCATGAAAAATGCGACCACTCATTCCAAAGGATACCATTCCTACTTTAATTTTTGAAACAGACATACGTGTAGTTTTATTTTAAGTTTAAAAAGTTAAAAGTAACATAATAAACGCTAGTGACACTTTGCAACACGCTCCCTTTTTTTCCAATTTAGAACGAATTAAAAACCATACAAAAATTATTGAATCTCCAATTCGCATAGGTAAGTATTGAGAAGAAGTTACTCAGAGAAGTAGAAATGCGTTGAAGTCAAAGTAGCAATTCCAATTGGTATTGGATAAAAAATAGTGTATATTTGAAGTGCTATGAAACATAATAACCTACCCAATATTACCCTAAAGAGGGGTGCAATAAATAATATTGATTCCATTCAACTTTATTTCAAGTACAACGACCAACTCCTATCCATCATCAGAGGATTGCATACATTCACATGGAGCAAAAGCAAAAGATGCTGGCATGTAGCCTTCTCTCAAAGCACCCTGAAACTCATCCGACAATCGTTTGAAGGCATAACATCGCTGGTTGAAGATGAATCCTTATACAACGCGCCAGAGCTCAAAAGAATCAAGGTACCAAGGAAGTTGTCCAAAGAAAATGAGGGAGATTTAGATGCCTTTATTAAGTTTATGGAAGGCAAACGATATAGCCAGAGCACCATTGAATCCTATGCTATTTTTATTGGTGACTTTTTGCAATATCTCAAAGACAAATCACCCAACGATATAAGCCATAGAGATGTTGAATTATTTATTGAAGATGTTTTTGTACCCAAGGGATATAGCATCAGCACCCACAGACAATGTATAAGCGCAATAAAGTTATTTAAGGTATTTCATCCAGAATGTGGAATCCAAGAGTTGAATTTAACCAGACCCAGAAAATCAAGGTTTTTACCAGTGGTATTATCTCAACAAGAAGTCTTAGAAATACTCCGATGCACCAAAAATCTAAAGCACAGAGCCATCTTGGCATTGTTATATTCTTGCGGTCTCAGAGTTGGAGAGCTCATCAACTTGGAACTGAAGCATATTGATGTCCAAAGAAATCAGGTGGCAGTGAAGAATAGCAAGGGCAGAAAGGATAGATATGTGCAGATGGCAGATAGCCTTGTTCCACTCATTCGAAACTATGTACAGACCTATAAGCCGAAGGTGTATTTTGTAGAAGGAAAACCGAATGAGAAGTACACAGCAAGTAGTGTAAGAGCTTTTTTGAAGAGGTCATGTCAATTGGCTCACATCAGCAAGAAGGCAACGCCACACACGCTCAGGCATACTTATGCAACTCATTTATTGGAGGGAGGAACTGATATAAGATTGATACAAACACTATTGGGACATAATAAGCCTGAGACAACCATGATTTACACCCATGTTTCCACCAGCAGCTTGGAGCGGATAACAAATCCATTGGATGAGGCGGTGAAGAAATTCATGGTGAATGGAAATAATGAGGATTATCTAAAAATTGGTAGTGATATTAATAAATGACAAAATAATATAAATATGAATTTTACTTTTATATATTTGGAGGTAGTATCCTAAAATTCAATATTTTGCAGAGGTATAAAGAAATGCGTTATTCACCTTATACGGATAATTTGAGGGGGATAAGCGCATATAATGTAAACATATAACAGAGTTAGGTGCAATTAAAACCAACGACAATGACAAGAATTTATAGAAGTTTCTCAGAACCAGACAGAGAGAATCTAACTTGGGAAGAAACTTGGAGACGAGAGGACAAAGGATTGATTAAAAACTATGAAGTTGGTCGAGCTTTAGCCAAAAAAGAACCTGAATTAGCTGAAAAAGCTAAAAGAGGAGAATTACCAGTTCTTGGATATAAAGGTGGCGTAGATAAAACATTAATGAAAAAAGAAAAAATTGGAGCTCTGAATTATATTGCTAAATGGCAAGCACTTCGAGAAGAAGACTTAAATCTAAATTTAGACGAAGAAATTGTTTTGACTTGTACGAAAACTGATATGCGAGTTACATTTACAATGGACTTGGAAAAACTAAAAAATTCAATTTAATGAACTTTTTAGCAATTGACGTTGAAACTGCTAATTCTGATATGGCATCAATTTGCCAAATTGGTTTTGTCGTTTATGAAAATGATCAAATTAAAAAGGAATGGTCGAGTTTATTAAATCCTGAAGATTATTTTGACTTTTGGAATGAGTCAATCCACAATATTACCGAAGATGACGTAATTGAAAGTCCAAAATTTACCGACATATATGAGGTTTTACAACAAAGTTTAGAGAATAATATCTGCGTTTGTCATACACATTTTGATAGGGTTTCAATAAATAGAGCTTGTATAAAATATGGATTGCCATTAATGCAAATCAATTGGATTGATACAGCTAAAGTAGCAAGAAGATGTTGGGAAGAATTTGCTTATAAAGGTTATGGATTAGCAAATGTTTGTAAAAAATTAGATTATTCATTTAAACATCACGATGCGTTAGAAGATGCAAAAGCTTCGGCACATATTCTAATTTCTGCAATTAACGAAAAGCAGAACACAATAGATGATTGGTTTATTAGAGTAAATAATCCTCTTTTATCCAATGCAAAATCTTACGATAAATCCGTTTCAAAAGACGGAAATCCAAATGGAAACCTGTTTGGAGAAATTTTAGTTTTTACAGGTTCATTAGAAATACCAAGAAGAGAAGCTTCAATCCTTGCATCCGAAATTGGTTGCAAAGTTGAAAATGGAGTAACAAAAAAGACAACACTTTTAGTTGTTGGCGACCAAGATTTAAGTAAATTATCAGGCAAAAAGAAAAGTTCAAAACATATAAAAGCAGAAGAATTGAAAGTAAAAGGACAAAAATTAAGAATCTTAAAAGAATCCGATTTTGTTGCACTTTACGAATCAAATGTCGAAGAAAGTGAGCAATAACTGTGCCTAACAATGTATATAAAACATAGAGCGTTTGTGCTAAACCGAAAGTTCTGTGCTTATTAATGAAGTCCGCTAAATATAAAATTTGGCGTTTATAGAAGAAAAGATAAAAGC
>TARA_B110000037_G_scaffold219972_1_pt1 | contig 110418 bp, 106 predicted proteins | sample TARA_B110000037 | Tara Oceans TARA_B110000037 (sample SAMEA4397196) | marine metagenome | biome: Polar Biome; feature: [MIX] marine epipelagic wind mixed layer (ENVO:01000061); material: water (ENVO:00002006), including particulate matter (ENVO:01000060) such as... | depth... | reverse complement strand
TTTGCAGTAGCCTTGTTTTCCTCCCCGCGTGGAGCGTGAACACCTTGCCTGTAAGCGACCATGAGCAGGGAACAGCGGTGATAGTGCAAGATAGCTGCGAAGCAGATCCTTGCTGCAGCGACTCAGAACCAGAGCCGAGCGAAGACGCTCATCAGGACCATGGTTCGAACGACTGCCCCGGCAAATCATGCCACGACACGGGGGCATGCAGCCACGGTTGCGGTCCTTCAGAGACTGCGCCCAGCTCACACGCGCACATCAAATTAAACGACGATTTAGGCCATAGCTTCGCTCAAGGAAGCGATGCCGCCCTTATCGACAGTTCAGCTGTGCTCTCGCCGCAGCAATTTGAGGGAGTGGATTCACCTCCACCTCGAAGCTAGAAACCTAGAAGACGACTCAGCCGTGTACCTTTCACGCGGCAAATCGCACAGCGCCAATGCTGTATGCAAATTCTTCAACACACTTTCTAACTTCGAAATACTCAAAATCATGAACTTTAAGACCCTTCTTTTTACCGCGCTCCTCTGTGCGAGCGCGCTCAGTGCCTCTCCGACGGACGCCGTCGAACAATCCTACACCCCTGAAATCGAGGCCGCCAAAGCCACCGAGATCTTACAAGCGGAAGACAACACCGTCGCATTGCGCGTCAAAGGTCTCATCTGCGAAACCTGCGCATTCGGGATCAATCGCAAGCTGCGCAAAGTCGACGGCATCGACCGCAGCCGTTTCGACAAAGGGCTGCAGATGGACATCTATACCCAGTTCCTAACTCTTGCCCGCGAACCCGGTGAAGCGATTGATCTGCGCGCGATTGTCAAAGCAGTCAGCGATGCCGGCTACGACCCCATCTCGATTTACCTCCTCGAAGACGGGGAACTCCTAGGGGAGCAATACACTGTGCCCGGCATCGATACGCCGCTGAACTTGACCGTCGAATCGACCGACCTCGCCAGCGAGCAGCTGATTTCAATTCGCCAGAGCGACCTCAAGGCGCAGAGCTATATCGCTGAGCTCACATCCACCCTCTAGAGCATGAAGAGAAAGCGCTCCGGTATTCGAGGATGGCTCGTCGCTGTCCTTGGCACTCTCTTGGTCGCACCCGCCACCTTTGCCGAGACCCCCGTCATGAGCATGGTCCCGCGCTGGGATTATGGCTACGGCTGGCAGGTCTTCTATAAATGGCAGGACGCGGATGAAATTCTGAATGGAACCGATTCAATTGCCAATCCACTGGGCCTCTCATCGAGCCTGCACACCGCTGAATTTGGAGGTGTCTACACCTGGGATCGCTCACTCCGCATCGTCGGAACGTTGCCTTACCATCGAGCTGAGAAAACCACGATCGAGAACGGCACCGCCGTCACCCAGACAGACGAAGGTTTTGGAAACCTCAAACTGGCCTTCCCGATCCGGAAATACTACAACGGCAAAGGTTTTTCGGGGAACATCTCCCTAAATCCTCGCATCGAGCTGCCAACCGGCGACGAAGATAGCCCCATTGGCTTCAGCGATGGCTCGACCGATTGGGGCATCGGTATCAGCGCAAAACGAGAAACCCCCAACTATATCATCGGAGGCGGGATCACTTACTGGCTGGAAGGCGCAGACAATCGCGGCAACCGGATTGATGCCGATGCCAAAATCGGCTTCATTCCGACGACCTCAACCCAAGTCACCCTCGAATTCGACTTCGACCACCACTACGATGACGGTGGATCTGGCTATACCCGACTACGCGGTGGGCCCGCCTTATTTTGGTGGATCGATAAGACCATTCTCTTCAAAGTCGGATACAACTTCAACCTCTACGAGAAACGTCAGAACTCTAGTCTTGGCGGGGGCGATGAATTTCGCATCGGCATCGGCATGGCGTATTAGGAAATCGCCTACAAACTATGTATCATCCTCTGATTTACGGGGGTAAATAGGCTGCCCATGAGGGTCCAACTCCTTCGCAACGGTTGGCTCAACTGAGATATGTTCAAGCTGCTCGGCGAGCGCATGAACATTGTCTGGACGGATGCCCGCATCATCAACCAGATAGCTCTCCCAGCCGCGGTGGCGTCTCAGGATCGCTTTTGCTTCCTCGAGGCCGCGCGCTGTCAGATTTAACTCCAATGCTTGCCGCTCGACATAGCCGAGCCGCTTTGCCCGTATTGCTGCCCTCCCCAAATCAAACCCCATCGAAGCCCGAGTGAGGACACACAGATCAATCCAGTGCGCCCCTTTTTCTCGAGCACGCAGTAGTCCAGCCAAGAGCTGATCCATCGCGGAATCACGTTGAAGCCGCTTCGCCCGTAGACGCTTCGCTACTAGCCCATACTGCGGAGCAAAGAAAACTGACAGGGCCAAAAAGCCTCCCGCTGCCACCGTCATGCTCCCCGCCGCATTCACGCTCCCGGCATCGAACCAAGACGGTATCGTCGTCGCTCCGAAATAACCCGTCACCGCACTTCCAGTGGCAAAGGCCAAGCTTACAAAAATCTGATGCGAAAGCCGATCGGTCCAAAGCCGAGCCGTCGCGCCGGGGCAAACCAACATCGCAATAACAAGGATCGATCCCACTGCTTCAAAAGCTGCGACGGTGGCCGCTGCGACGAAGAGCATCAAGCCGTAGTGCATCATATTCGCGTTGATCCCTAGGCTCGTCGCTAACGCGGGGTCGAAGGCCGTCACCCGGAGTTCCTTGAAGAAAACCACGACGAATGCCAACGAAAGTGTAAGTATCGAAAACAACACAATCACTTGCCGAGGCAGCGCCTCGATCGTCGCGAACGAAAGCAAGGCCCCTAATTCCAGCGGAGCCTCAAACCACACCAGCGTTTCCAGTTGTCCATACAAGACACAGTCCGCATCGAGGTCCACATGTCGCGCCGCCGCCTGCTCGATGAGCAATACGCCAAAAGCGAAGAGGATGCTAAACACCACCCCCATCGCGGCACCAGATTCGACGCGTCCTAGCTTTTTCACTACTTCGACGAGAGCAACCGTCGCGAGTCCCGCCGCCGCCGCTCCAATAAACATAATCATCGGACTCCGCGTTGATGTAATCAAAAATGCAATAACAAGCCCCGGCAGCACCGAATGACTGATCGCGTCGCCCATCAAACTGATCTTTCTGAGAACGAGGAAGTTCCCCAGCAGTCCACAGGTAAGGGCTGCAAGCAGCGCAGCCATAAGGGGGAACAGATCAAGTGCAGGAATAAAATCGATCACGCTATACCTCCCCGCGATGCGATTTCAAAGGATTCACCCGTCCGCTCTTGTATGAGGATTTCTAATTCATTGATCAGTTCGGGACTCAAGACGTGCTCCACTTGATCGACCGTCCAGTCAATGTGCCCCGGCGCGATATCCGCATATGAGAGAAGATATTGTTCCCAGAGCTGATGATTTCGTTCCACGCGGAGTCCTCGTTGAAGTCCCACTTCAGAGGCTAGAAAAGCCCCCTTCTCAAAGCGTCCGAATCCTTTCACACGAACAAAAAGCGGCACTGCGAAGTGAAGCCATGCCCCCCAATTTCGCTTCTTCTGAAGAACCTTAGTGTTTGCGACGGATAGAGAACCTCTCGTGCTCTCGTCCTCATCGACCGTCGCCTCCAGGAGGTGATCCGTCGCGATTCGGAGTTTCAACCTCATACGGCGTAAGACCGATGCTAAGACACCACGCGACGGAGCGATAAACATACTCAGGGTGAAAATCATCCCCGCCGTCAATACGATGACCGCCCCCGCTGGCTTCCGCGGCAACAGCGCTGAAGCGACCGATCCGAGATAGCCCGAGACGCCCCCGATCAGACCCGCGAGCAAAATGAGTTTCCATAATCGCTCGGTCCAAAAACGCGCCGCAACCGCAGGAATGATCAACATTGCAACGACCAGGATAAGGCCTACCGCCTGCAAACCAGCCACCGTAACCAGCGCGACCAAAGCCATCATCAGGAGATCGATTTTCGAAACTGGCCAACCTGTCACTTGAGCAAAGGCGTCATTGAAACACACAACAGCAAATTCCTTAAGCAAGAAGAAGGCGAAGAAGACCGTGGCCAGTGCGATGAGCCCCATGAGCTTAGCATCCGCCGCACTCATTGCAGCCGTTTGGCCATAGATAAAATGATTTATGCCACCGGCTGTCCCCGCCTTCATCGACTGAACGATACTGAGGATCACGACTCCAATGCCAAAGAAAACACTGAGCACGATGCCAATCGCTGCGTCCTCGCGAAGACGCGTAGAGCGCACAAGCCATTGGATTGTCACGACCCCGAGCACACCCGTAATGGCGGCCCCCGTCAGGAGTATTGGCAAGCTGCGGCCTTCATATCCCAGCCAAGTCGCGATGATAAAGGCCAATCCAATTCCCGGAAGAGTGGCGTGACTCAGTGCATCAGCCATCAAGGAGCGTTTGCGTAAAAGCGCAAAGACACCCACGACGCCGGCGCTGATTCCAAGGAGTGTCGTCCCCACGATAACAACCGTGGAGTTGTATCCACTGCGCAGCGTCAGCGTCTCCCACACGACTTGTGGATCGAGCTGCAGTAGCAGATTTTCTAATACGATCGGAGACATCAAAATATCGATCAAGAGTCCAATCCAGACGCCGCCCGAGCCATCGCTTCTGCCGCCTCGGAAAGAAGCGTAAGCCGGCCACCATAAGTCTTCTGCAAATTGTCCTGCGTGAACACTTCCGGGACAGGCCCAGAGGCAACGACCCGCATATTCAGCAAGACGACTTCATCAAAATACTCAGGAACGGTCGGCAAGTCATGATGGACCGCAATGACTGTTTTTCCTGAATCACGCAGATCCCTCAAAACCGCTATAATCGAACGCTCGGTGGCTGTATCGACCCCGACAAAGGGCTCGTCCATGAAATAGAGATCCGCCTGCTGTGCGAGCGCCCGTGCAAGGAAAACCCGTTGCTGCTGGCCACCCGAGAGCTGACTGATCTGGCGCTGAGCGTAGTCAGCCATGCCCACCTTATCGAGGCATTCCAAAGCGAGGGCTTTATGTTTTTTACCTACAGGGCGCAGCCAGCCGATCTCGCGGTAAAGCCCCATACAAACGACATCGAGGGCGGAAACCGGGAAGTCCCAGTCGACGGTTTCGCGTTGCGGCACATACCCCACCCGACTGCGCTGACTGCGATAAGATCGCCCCCAGTATTCGACTTGGCCAGAGGCGCGTTGAGTGAGACCCAAGCAGGCCTTTATCATGGTGCTCTTGCCCGCCCCATTTGGACCAACGATCGCGATCAGCTTATTTGATGGGGCGTCGTAATCGACATCCCACAGCACTGGGCGCCGGTGGTAGGCCACCGTCATCGCGTGAATTGAGAGCGGACTTTCCGCCGAGTGTTCGGGGCGCGTCGAAAGCGGTTCTCGTGTATCCGAAATACCGGTACGGTGAAGCAGTGTGCGGTCAGTTCCCATTGATTCAGTCCGCAGTTGAAAATCCACCTTCAGGCAGAGTGCCCCCGAGCGCTCGCGCCACCGTCGATGCGTTGTGATCGATCATCCCGATATAGGTTCCCTCATAGGTACCAGGCTGCCCCATCGCATCACTAAAGAGTTCACCTCCGATGACAACGGTGTGTCCTCGAGCTGCTGCACCCGCAATAAGTGCCTTAATATTGCGCTCAGAAACGGTTGATTCGACAAATACGGCGCGAACTTTTCGTTCGACGAGGAGATTCACGAGGTTCTCCAAATCAAGCACACCTGCCTCTGACTCCGTTGAGATACCTTGGATGCCAACAACTTCGTAGCCGAAGCGACGGCCGAAATAGTTAAAGGCGTCGTGCGCGGTTACGAGCACACGTTGTTTTTCAGGCACACTGCTTAGAGCCTGCTCAGCATACGCATCCAGTTTTTGGATCCGTTCCCTCAATGCCGCCGCATTTGTCGCGTAGGTCGTTTCACTCGCGGGATCAAACGCTGTCAATTTCGCCTCAACCACATCAACCGCCTTCGCCCACGCGCTAGGGTCCATCCAAACATGCGGATCATAGTGGCCTGCAAATTCTTCGGGTGAGAGAAGATAGCCTTCGTCGATCAGTTCCGTGACCGCGTGGACCTTCTTGCCTGCGGTCGCAGCGCGGATGAGCGCGTCGGACATTTTACCTTCAAGAAGGAGGCCATTGTAGAAAATTACGTCCGCGCGAAGCAGTTGACCGATGTCGGTTCGGGTGGGCTTGTAGAGGTGAGGGTCGATCCCCTCGCCCAGTAGCCCCGTGACCTCGGCGCGATCACCCGCCACTTGGCGAACAATATCCGTCACCATCGCAACCGTCGCAACGATCCGATACGGCTCCGTTTGTCCCGCCAGCGGCAAGCCAATGAAAAGCGCTAACAATAACCATCCAAGTTTAAACATATGACCAATGTAGCACAGGCTACATTGGAAAGTCAAGGCACCCACACGCCCTCAATTTCGGCTATCTACCTACTGAGCTGCTATTCGCAGGCCGGGCTCGCTCCCAGGCCAGGAGCGCACGCTTCCTATCCAAGCCCCAGCGGTAGCCACCGATCGCCCCACTCTCGCGCAGCACACGATGGCACGGAATAAGGATCGCGACGGGGTTATTTCCCACCGCAGTGCCGACCGCACGCGAAGCTTTTGGGCGGTCTATTTTGCGAGCGACGGATCCGTAGCTTGCGGCCAATCCATCGGGAATTGCCATCAAGGCCTGCCAGACTTGGATCTGGAAATTTGTTCCCCGAAGATGCAACGCTATTGGCCCACTTGGCTCCGAAGAAAAGATCCGAGCACAAAGCTCAGCCGCTAGTCCTAACTTCTCCTCCAGATCCGCGGCAGGAAACCGTTTCTTGAGCGCCGCGAGGGCCTCCTCCGAGGCAGTCTCATGGAGCGCAAAATAGCACAAGCCGCGCGACGTTTTCCCAAAGAGACCCCAGCCGAAAGGGGTTAAGCTCCAATCATATTCAATCCGCAGATCCTTGCCTCCTGAACGCTGTTCCCCTGGCGTAACCGCCTCGCAATGCACGGTCAGATGATGCAATCGTCCTGGTCCAGAAAGTCCCGAACCCAAGGCTGCATCCAGCACCGCTTCTCCTCGTTGAAGCCGCTCCCTCGCGTCCTGCAAAAACAGGTGCTGGGAGAAACGCTTCGGACTGATCCCGACGAACTCCGTGAAGAGCCGCTGAAAGTGGGATAAGCTCAAACCAGCTTGACCGCTGAGTTCCTCCAGACTCGGTACCTCCGCGTGTCGCTTCACCAAGAGATCAATCGCGGTTGCGATGCAGTCATAATGCGATGCCATGGAAACAGATTAGCATAGAAACCTGCGCTTTGCCCACCCGCTTCTTGCGCAAAATCGGTTGACACTTGCGGGACGAAAAACCGACAAATGACCCCGTTTTCGTCCTGTGCCTTCAAAACTGCAACGCTGCTTCCTTCTCGCAACTGCTCTCTGCTTTCTGTGCTTGAGCGGCCTGCATGTGGCGTTGGTCCAAGCCTACGGCTGGGCAACGATGTTTTCCCAATACTCGGAACAAATGCCGATCGGTGACGCGCTTTCCTACACCTTCAACGGAGAAGAAAGCTGTGGCTACTGTGCCTTTGTCGAAGACACGAAAGACAATACCTGGCAGGCTGATCAATTCCGGCTTCAGCAGGAAGTCCGTCTCCTCCCGCTCAGAAGCCTCGGAGTTGCACTCATTTTTCATCCTCGAACGCAGGAGCTTCAGCTCAGCGATCCATCGCCCCCTTGCGAGTACATCGACACTCCACTTGGGCCACCTCCGCGGTTAGCGTAAGACATCCAACCGTATCCAAAATCATCTACACTTTTTACTATGTAGGTGATTGATCTGTAGCGCTGAATCGCCTTTGGCCTACATCCAACCCGCCTGAGTAAAATTCTGAACCTCGGGCACCCACCTTACGCAAACACTTCAGATGAAAAGATTTTCTTACCCTTCTACGTTCTTAACCGGCGTATTACTCAGCACATCGAGCTTTGCTCATTCATTCGATACCGGCCGTATCGACGCCCATGCCCCCATCTCCATCATGGGTGAACACATTCACGCTAAGGGCGAAAGCATGCTCTCCTATCGCTTCATGCGAATGCAGATGGACGGTATGCGAAACGGAACAACCAGCGCCTCAAGCGATGCAGTCTTCGCGGCGAACTACACCATCACGCCCGAGGAGATGACGATGGATATGCACATGTTGGGTTTCATGCATGCCCCGAGCGATCAGCTCACCCTCATGGCGATGGCCAACTATACGTCCACTGAGATGGATCACCGCATCTTCGGCATGGCGACACCTCTGCTTAACTTCAACGGCGGCAGCGATGTATTTACGACCGAGACCGAAGGGGTTAGCGACATCAAGCTAAGCGCCCTCTATTCCGTTTACCGTGATGAGGACAGCCGTGCTCATGTCGGCCTCGGGATCAGCCTCCCCACCGGATCCATCACTGAATCGGATGCAATACCCGCTCCATCGATAGGTAGCGAACCGGGCATGGGTGGACTCTTTGAACGCCAGCTTCCAGCACCGATGCAACTTGGATCCGGCACCTACGACCTCCTGCCAAGTTTCACCTGGGTGGAGCAGCGCGAAAGCGTCTCCTTCGGGGGTCAGTTAGCTGGAACAATTCGTACCGGGCACAACGATCAAGGCTGCCGCCTCGGCGACCAGTTCAAGGCGACTGCATGGGGTTCCCTGCCCCTCGGTAATTCATTCGGCATCAGCACCGGCCTCGCCTACCAATGGTCGGGAAAAATGCGCGGGGAGCAGGAAGACCTTTTACTGAATCCACCCTTCGCGCCGAGCCGTGAAACCGTCACGACGGCCTTTAGCGACAATTACGGCGGCGAATCCATCGAAGCCATTTTCGGCGTAAACAGCCTCATCGACGGCGGCATCCTCAAGGGGCACCGATTCGCCATCGATCTTCGCCTTCCGCTCTGGCAAAACCTCAATGGCTACCAACTCGAAACCGATTGGGCCCTGACGCTTGGTTGGCAGAAGGCGTGGTAAGGAAATATTGAATGATGAATAGAAAAGATTTAAGACATCACACCATTCACCATTCATCATTCATCATTTGATGTGCCAGCGATATGGATGCTTTGAAAGCATCTCCGGCTCGCCGCTCGTCACACGCACGACATCCTCGACGCGAACACCTCCAAGACCGGGGTAATAGAGCCCTGGCTCAACCGTGATGACTTGCCCCTTTTTTAAGCGCGACTTCACTGCGCCGACGCGGGGCGCTTCGTGCACTTCAAGCCCAAGACCATGGCCGAGGCCATGAAAGAAGCCCACTGGCGTACCATCAACGACCTCGGTCGCGTAGCCTTTGCCCTCAAAAGAAGCGCACACACCTTTATAAATTTTCGTACCACTCTTGCCGGCCTTCACCTCTTTGATCGCCGCCTGCTGCGCGTCAAAGACCGCAGCGTAAAGCGACTTCTGTTCCTTGCTCGCCTGTCCCTTAAGATACGTACGGGTCATATCGCCATGGTATCCAGTTCTTGTGACACGCGGGAAGATATCGACGATGATGAACTCGTCTGCACGCAATGGCCCAGTGCCTCGGCAATGGGGGTCACAAGCTTGGTCTCCGCCTGCGACGATCGTTCCGTTCGCTACCGCGCTACGCTCAAGGCAGGCAATATCGATCATTTGCCGAAGGCGCTCAGACGTGAGCAACTTGTCATCCAGATAGAGTTTCTTTCCGCGACCAATGGTGGCTCGACGCAGTGCTTTTTCCACGACTTTAAAGCCTGCAGCGGAAGCTGCATTACCTTCGCGAATTGCATCGGCCTCGATATCGGCCTTGATCTCACGTTCAGGGAAGAGCGCTCCTTCAACAACCCGTAGGGTGACACCTGCGCCTATGAGTTGGTTAGCGAGGCCCGCTGGAAAATCATAGCCGATTTCAAAACCCTCGATCGCCCACTCCTCCGCAATCAAAGCAACGACTTCTACAGGTGTTCCCATCCCGCCGTTCTGTTTTACCGCCTCTTGGCATTCTTCCAACGACAGGCAGGTGTCAAAACAGCCTTCCTTACGCACCCGAGCAATCTCAAGCCGACTCAAGACAGCAATCCGCTGTGAACCATAGCCGAAGGCAATGAAGGCATCAGGCACCTCGACCCCACCAAAATAGAGCGCATCAGCAGAGCGCTCTGTGGAGGCGAATAAAAGGACAGGAAACGATGACGGTGCGGAGCTTGGCATGCGCTTTACCCTTGTCGCCACGACCCCACTGTCCACATCAAAGACCCATGACATTGCGCCCGTTCGCCCTCTTTGCCCTATGCATCCTTCTTCTGACCGCCTGCGAAAAGGCAGAAACAAGCTCAACCGCCAAAAGTGGTATTCAGATCAGCAGTGACCCTGCCCCACTCAATGTCCCCCAGCCCCTCCGTATCGGAGAACTCGAGATTCAAGTGGAAATCGCCCTGAACATATCCGAGCAATCGACCGGACTCATGCATCGCGAATCGATGCCGGAAAATCACGGGATGATCTTCGTCTACGGAAAGCCCCAGCAGATGTCATTCTGGATGAAAAACACCCTCATTCCACTCGACATCGGCTACATCGACGCGGCTGGGCGGCTCACCGAAGTTGTTCGAATGTATCCAAAAGACCTCTCGGCGAAAAGATCTCAAAGCGATCAAATCCAGTTCGCTCTCGAAATGAATCAAGGATGGTACTCGAACAACGGCGTCCTGCCCGGGGCGCAGTTCGAACTTGATTCCTTGCGTCGCGCTATCGCCGCCCGTGGCGTCGACCCGAGTGACTACGGGCTTTAGTTAATGATGAGTTTTGAATGATGAATACCTAGTTATCCGCTCCTAATCATCATTCAAAATTCATCATTTATCACTACTCCGCTTATTTCTCCAAGTCCGCGTCACTTGTGCCAGCCCGCCGATCACGCCGAGAACGATGGTGATGATAAAAGGCCACTTGCGCGACGCTAGGATCTGGCCCGTCTCGACCGCATTCTCACTCACCTCGAGTAACTGCGTGCCGTCGATGAAGTAGAGCCCGCCATAGACGGCGAAAAATGCTCCAACAAATGCCGTCGCGACAAGGATGGTTGGCTTGGCGAGGAAGACTCCAACAACGCCGCCTGCTAGGCAGGAAACACCTAAAACGAGGGCGTTTTTCCACTCCATCAAGTCACCGACATTCGGCGAAACGAAGACATAGGCCAGTGTTCCACCCGCGACTGCAGCTGCAGCCTTGATAAAGAAAAACGAAATCAAAAGCCCCAGAATCGCACCAGCGCCAGCGCCAATCCAAATCCCCGTGTTTGTTGCGATCTCAAGCTCCAGCACCACCTGCAAGCCTGCGAGCGCACCCGCCAAGGTCAAAAGCAACGCCAGCACATAGCGAAAGATCAATGACCCAACAAAACAGGTTGCCAACCCCGTTACAATAAACGCGGCATAGATAATCATCGTGGCGGAATCACCAGAGGCAGCTAGAGGTTCTTCACTCATCGTTACACTTCGTCCGTCCCAAAGTGCCGGTCACCGTAATCGCCGAGACCGGGGAGGATGTATTTCTTTTCGTTGAGTTCGCGGTCGAGTGCACCGGCGTAAATTTTGAGATCAGGGAATTTCTTTTCGAGGCGAGCGACGCCTTCTGGGGCGGCCACGATGGAGAGGAAGCGCACCTCTTTCGGTTTCATCGTGTAGATGCGGTCGAGCACGTCTTCAGCGGACCCACCGGTTGCTAGCATTGGATCAACTAGAAGGACGACGCGGCCTTCAAGATCTGGTAATTTTTCGTAGTAAGAAGTCGCGACTGCAGTCTCTTCATTGCGCTCCATACCAATGACGCCGACACGAACATCCGGAAAGAACTGAAGGACTGAATCGACCATCGCCATGCCTGCGCGGAGGATGCTGACGACGGCCAGTTGATCGGAAAGTTGCTCACTCCCAACTGTTTCCAAGGGCGTTTCAACCTTTACGGGTTCGGTCGCCAGATCGCGTGTGGCCTCTGAACAAATCAAGAGGCCGATATTGAAGCCCGCTTCACGAAAGGCTCTAGCCCCCGTCGCTTTGGAGCGGATGACATTGAGATACTGCGGCGCGAGGGAATGCTTTAAGACGTTGAGAGACATTATAGATGAATTCAAAAATTAACAAAAATGGGCACTAGATCGAAAGAACGATTTGCTTGATTAAGCGAGCAAAAGGCTCCCTCACGGTATTCGCCGTCTCGGAAACTTCTTGATGAGAGAGTGGCTCATCGTTGAGCCCAGCCGCCGCATTGGTGATACAAGAGAAGCCTAAGACGCGCATGTCAGCATGACGTGCTACGATACACTCTGGAACCGTCGACATACCAACCGCATTCGCACCCCAGACACGAAGTGCGCTGACTTCTGCGGGCGTCTCAAAACTCGGCCCACTGACCGCAAGATAGGTGCCTTCCTTGATCGGAATGCCTTCGCTCTTGGCTGTCGCACGCGCCAGCTCTTGGAGGAGCGGATCCCAAGCGGTTGTCATGTCGTGGAAACGAGGACCAAAGCGACTGTCATTAGGACCGCGGAGCGGGTTGACCCCGATAAAGTTGATGTGGTCGGTGATAAGCATGAGGTCACCAGGACTAAAGCTCGGGTCCACCCCGCCCGCAGCATTCGTCAGGATCAGTGTATCGATTCCAAGCAGCTTCATGACGCGAATTGGAAGCGTAACCTCCTCCATATCGTAGCCCTCATAGTAGTGAAAGCGGCCTTGCATACACAGCACCTCAACATCACCCACCTTCCCCGCGACGAACTGACCTGAGTGACCTTCGACGGTCGAGACAGGGAAGCCCAGCAATTCACCGTATGGAATCCTGACGGCGTCATCGATCGCATCTTCCGCGAAGAAATTTAGCCCTGAGCCAAGAACAAGCCCTAGCTTTGGTTGGCGGCCTTCAAGGCGAGACTTAAGTACTTCTAAAATCGTATCCAATTTATCCATATCTAACGTATCACTTCGAGAATCAAAGGTGCTTTCTTCGGCGCTTCTTCAGAAAACTCAAAAGCCGAGCGAAAAGATGAAACATGCTCATCAAGCAAGGCATCACTTGCTCCGTGCAACACGCACAAAGCCTGACCCAGCTCGATGCGTTGGCCAACCTTAACAATATCACTGACCCCCGCAGAAGGATCGATCTCCGCATCCTCGCGTAGACGGCCGGCGCCGAGGAGCAAGGCTGCCTCTGCCACGGCACGGGCATTCACTGAAGAGACGTACGAAGGCGCGCTGCCTTCAAACCCTAGGACAAGCTTCGCTGGCGCATGCGCTAGCCAATCATCGTCCAAAATTCTGGATACGTCACCGCCCTGAGTAGTGATCATTCGCTTCCACACCTCAAAGGCTTTACCCGAGGCGAGATGTTCCTCCATCAATGCCATCGCTTCAGCTTCCGTTGCGACAATCTCGCCCATGAGGAGCATCTCTGCACCGAGAGCGAGCGTGACTTCCTTCACATCCGTCGGGCCTTTGTTCAGCAAGACGTCGTTGGACTCAATGACTTCCAGTGCATTCCCGACGGTGTGGCCGAGGGGCTCATCCATCGCGGTGAGGACGGCAGTGCATTTCACGCCCGCCTCACGCGCTGTTTCACAGAGCGCAACAGCAAGGGACCGAGCCTTATCAAAATCATCGAAGAAAGCGCCGTTGCCGACCTTTACATCGAGAACGAGGCCATCCAAATCTTCGCACAGTTTCTTGGAAAGAATACTCGCGACGATGAGTGACTGGCTCTCGACCGTCGAAGTGGCGTCGCGCATCGCATAGAGGCGGCGGTCAGCCGGAGCGAGGCGTCCAGTTTGGCCAATGATGACAGTCCCAACCTCTTCAACGAGTTGACGCATCTCCTCAAGATCAGGATCCATCCGAAAGTCAGGGATCGATTGTAGCTTGTCGAGCGTACCTCCGGTGTGACCGAGGCCACGCCCCGAAATCATCGGGACGAAGAGTCCACATGATGCCATGAGAGGTGCGAGCGGCAGGGAAATCTTATCACCGACGCCTCCGGTAGAGTGCTTATCAAGGACCGGTCGACTCGTTGGTCGAATGCGAAGCCGGTCGCCCGAGTCGCGCATCGCAAGTGTTAGCGCGACTGTCTCAGCTCGAGAAAGCCCACGGCAAAACGCCGCCATGAGGAAGGCGCCGATTTGACCGTCGGACCAAGATTGATCCGTCACGCCGAGGACGACTTCTCCGATTTGCTCAGTGGTCAACTCTAAGCCCTCTCGTTTCAAGGCAATTAACTCGCGCGCTGTCATTCCCATTTCCCTCCAAATTGAGTAGAGGCGGCGCTGAGCGCAAGCGGCCAAAAAATTGAATTGCGACGAGGTGTCCGTGTCTCTGCTGATGGGCGCCTATGAGCCAGCTCTATCGCCAGTTCTTCCAAATCGCAGTTATCGAGGGCGTGTCTTATCTCGTCCTTCTCCTCGTGGCGATGCCGCTCAAGTATGGCCTCGGGCTAGACTTAGTCGTTACCTATGTGGGCTGGGCACACGGTGTTCTTTTCATTCTCTATTTCATCTGGCTGGCACGCTGTTGGATAGCACTTAAATGGCCCTTCAAAGCCATCGTCATCGCAGCGATCGCCTCGCTCATCCCTGCGGCAACGTTCTTCCTCCACCGCTTTCTTCCGGAAGCGCCTGAGGCTTAGAAGAGCTCTAGAAGAGCTCCCCTTGGGCCGTGGCTTGTTGGCGCTGAAACCAGGTCAAAGCCTCGGCATAGCCCACTCGCTCGCGCAGCCAGACGCACGTGGCGAGCGCATCATAGAGGGCGCAATGCGGCCGGCGGCGATCCGGTGGGCAGTGCTCTTGAGCGAGCGCCTCGACGGCCCCGCGCAGTTCGCCGCCATAGCTCAGTGCCTCCAGCGAGCACGAATCCTCGGCAGTGTTCCTCAATTCGCGAGCAAGCACTAGGGTATCGAGCCACGGCCCCCAGTCAGCGGTTTCAGCACCAGCCGCTCCGCCCCATGCCGGCACGTAAGGCGGAAAGGACCAGGTTGACTTGAGTAAGCCGTGCTCTACATGCGCATTGTGCGCGACAAAGAGTCCGCTCCGTCTCCATTCGACGAATTCTGCGTAAAGCTCCGAAAAGGGGGCACGCCCTGCCGAGCTCACCGCATCGATCCCATGCACACGGGTATCAGCGGGGGGAATCTCGCCGGTCGGCGCACAAAGACCGGTGGCGCAGCTGACAATTCCCTGCTCATTCACCGTCACCACACCATACTCAACGACACCGTAACGCGGGTGGCCTTCGAAATCGATAATGTGGAGCTGAGGGATCACTATCTAGCGAGACTGCCGTGCCCTCCCCTCACGAAAAGCGAAAAATGCCTTTTCACCTACCGCCAACTACGCTCTTCTTCGCCCCTATATGGAAGCATCCCTGATTAAGCCCTTCCTCGAACACCTCGCCGCCGAAAGCGAAAAGGTGATCAAGCCTCTCTTCGCTAACCCTGCTCTCGAAGTTGAGTGGAAGAGCGACGCCACCCCAGTGACATACGCCGATAAGAAAGCTGAAGAAGTTCTCCGCGAGCTCATCAGCAAAGAATTTCCTGACCACGGGATCGTCGGCGAAGAGTTTGCTGACCTCAACTCGGACGCAGAATACACTTGGGTACTCGACCCGATCGATGGCACGCGCTCGTATGCCGCTGGGTCACCGCAATTTGGAACGCTTATTGCGCTGCGCAAAAACAAGCAGCCGATCTGGGGCGTGATCAATATCTGCGCCATCGACCAGCTTTACATCGGGAACAACGAAACCGCTTGGTGCAACGGACGTGAAGTGAAGATGCGTGAAACGGAGAAGCTCGAAAGCTGCTTCCTCCTCACGACCGATCCGAAACGCCCATACTTACATCACAGCCACGATGGCTGGAATGCCCTCCTCGCTGCGACGGATCAATACCGCAGCTGGGGTGACTGCTTCGGTTACACACTCCTCGCTTCCGGCGGCGCAGACATCATGTGCGACCCGATCATGAGCCTTTGGGATATGGCTGCCCTCGTTCCCGTCATGCGCGGAGCAGGTGCCACGATCACAAACTGGCAAGGCAACGATCCCGTTGGCACTGGTGAAGGTAAGTTCAACCTCGTCTGTGCTCACCCTCGCCACCACGGAAAAGTGGTCGAGCTGCTAAATCCTGCGTAAACGGAAAAGCATTTTAAAAGAGGAGACGCAGTGCCTCAGCATTCATCACTCAAAATTCATCATTCTTCACTCTTCTCCTCCTCTAACTCCGCCTGACCAATTCCGAGGTAGGCCCAGAGGATAGCGATGAGCGGCGTCAGAAGATTGAAGAAAGCGTAGGGCAAAAACGCGAAGGGATGGACGGCGAGTGAAGCCATCATCGTGGCGCCACAGGTATTCCAAGGGATCAGTGCTGAGGTCATCGTCCCGCCATCTTCGATCGTCCGAGAGAGATTCTTCGGTGCTAGTTTGAATCGGCGGTAGTCCTTCGCAAACATCCGTCCCGGAACGATGATCGCGAGATATTGATCGGAGGCCGCCAGATTCATTCCAATACAAGAAGCGATCGTTGCAGTAACAAGGCCCCCACGGCGCTGCACTCTGCTCAGGATCGCTTCAGCGATGCGGTTGATGAAGCCCGTCGCTTCCATAACGCCTCCAAACATCAGAGCGCAGAGAATCAATGAGATCGTGTACATCATCGGCTCTAATCCACCGCGTGACAGCAGGCGATCAACCTCCGCCACACCCGTCGATCCCTCGTAGCCACCATAAGCGATACCGATCAAAGCAGCGGGGTCGACGCCTTGTATCCAAATCGCAAGCACACCCCCAATGAGGGTCGCGATGACGAGTGCCGGGAGCGCAGGAATTTTCTTGAGGCTCATAACAATGACCGACGCTGGCGCCAAAAGGAGAATGAGGCTTAGGTCGTAGGCTCCAGTGATGGCTGTTTGAATCTGTTCGACTGAAACCAGTGCCGCCTCGCCGCCACTCGCTGAGAGACCTAGAAAAAAGAATCCGACCAAGGCCAAGCCAAAGGCCGGAAAAGTGGTGTACGTCATGTGGCGAATATGTGTGAACAGATCCACCCCCGTCACAGCAGCCGCTAAATTCGTCGAATCCGAAAGCGGAGAAATCTTATCTCCGAAATAAGCCCCTGAGACGATCGCCCCGGCCACCATGGGAAGCGGAACACCAAGTCCTGCGCCAACTCCGATAAATGCGACACCCACTGTCCCTGCGGTCGTCCAAGAACTACCCGTTGCAAGCGAGACCAAGCCACATATCAACGCAACGGCTGGAAGAAAGATCGCCGCGCTAAGCAAATCGAGGCCCAGCGTAATGAAAAGTGGGACGATTCCTGCCGCTATCCATACCGCGATAAGCAGTCCGATCACCATCAGGATAATGATCGCCGACAGTCCAAGCTGCAGCCCCTTGATCAAGCCGGACTCTAGCTCCTCCCAGCTATTCCCGGCAGACAAACCAACCACGACCGCCACAACCGTTGTCAGGATGAGCGCGATATGTGCCTCCTGCTCAGCAACGAGCAAGAACCAGCTCATCGAAATGAGCAAAAAGAACAACGGGACAAGGGAGAGGGAAAGGGAAGGCTTTGCTTTGTCAGTCATATCGGCGCTCTCTATTCCGTCTCAAAGAGAGCACGGATACGATCATGCGGCAGGGCATAGACCGTATTTCCATTGATGCCGGTCATCGTCTCCGCCGCGACCAATGCATTAACGATCGCTTCTTCGGTGGCGTGTGCAACGGCTTTGAAAATCCCGGTAAGGGCATCATTAGGGAGAAACTGTGTTGTGTAGGTTCCATCCGTCTGCTCCTGCGGGCGCTCTGTTGAAAAAGCGAGATAGAGATCGCCGGACGAATTCGCTCCATAGCCGCCTACATGGGCGAGCCCGACTGTTGCCCGACTTGCCAAACGCTTGAGCTGGCGAGAAAGTAGCGGTGCGTCCGTCGCGATGATTACGATAATTGAATTTCCCTCTTGCGCTGGCTCCAATCCCGACATCACAGGCATGAGATCGGTGATCTTCAGGCCTACCGATTGGCCCGCTATGGTAAGATCTTCACGTTGACCATAATTGGTCTGAACAAGAACACCCACCGTGTATCCACCTTCCACTACTCGAGATGAAGTGCCGATACCGCCTTTGAATCGGTGACAAACCATCCCGGTGCCGCCGCCTACATTGCCCTCTGGCACAGGTCCGCCTGTCGCCGAATCGAGGGCAGAGAAAACAGCCTTATCGCCCACATGGCGCCCGTGGATATCGTTGAGGCGACCATCCCAGGTTTCTCCCACCACAGGCAATGATGCCCAGCCATGAGTACCGGGCGCTTCGCCATGGTAATTGTTCGCCCGTCGCCATGCGATGGAGGCATCCGCCACCGCCCCCACGCTGTGCGTATTTGTGAGCAAAATTGGTTCTTCAAGAAACCCCGACTCCTCAATCCAGTGTGTGCCGGTGAGCTCACCATTGCCGTTGAGCGATGCCCAAGCGGCGAAAAAGGGACCATAGGTCAGCCCTTGCGGCAGGATCGCGGTGACACCCGTGCGCACGGGGCCTTCGCCAACGACCAAACCCCCTTCGCCCTCAATCAAAGTCGCATGTCCGACAGCAACACCTGCGACATCGGTTATGGCATTGAGCGGGCCCGGCTCACCTCGAAATGGGATGCTCAAGTCTCGTGCTCGTTGAGCTCCTAGGAGCAGTGGCAACAGCGCAAGCAAAGCAACGGTGGCGATGGATAGAATGTTCCCAGTTCGAAATGTCACCCGACCGTCATCACCGTAAAACAGCCTTGAAGCAAGATTGGAACGCCATCCAATGGCCCGATGAGGCTATGTTCGGCGCTTAAAGTTCAATCGCAGATCAAGATCGATCAAATCATTGACCAAATTGCATCCCAAGGCGGCTAAAATAATGAGCCGATCCGTAGAGCACCCCCCCAGTCTGTGCGGTCGAATCTCAGTGCACCCTGCAGGCTAAATTGGTCGTCCGATTGACCACCCGCCAACGCGAAGGCCACTTCATGCTCAACTCCGCGCAGCGTAAGGATGGCCTCGCCAATGTAGTTGGGCTGCCCCGGTGCCACATCCTGCAGGGACTTCACTTGTCCCAAACGCACTTCAGCCTCGGGAAAGCGGCCTGCATCGAAAAAGTCGTGGTCCTCTAGGTGAGTGATCAGAATGCGATTGAATTTCGTATCCGCAATATCACTACACTCAATCGCTTTCATATCAATGACTAGTTGCCCGTTCTCTAGTCCTCCATCTTTCAGACTGACTGACCCTGCCTTGATCCCGAGTTTCCCCTCGTGAAAATTTGCTAGATTCCGTCCAACCCAGCGCAGGTGACTCTGTTCCAAATCGATTTCATATACCCCACTCTCGGCCAAAGCCACTGGCAGTGGCGTAAGTTCGCCTTCGATCGCATAGCCACTCTTCGACCAAGCTTCTAGACCGCCCTCTAAGGTCAAAACCGACGTAAATCCTGCTCGGCTGAGCTTCTCAGCAGCGAAAGTATTTCCATGGGTATCCGCATCTGTCCCATAAATTACGACCTCTGTAGATTTGCCGGGGATCAACGCTTCAACCCGTTCAGCAAACCCCATTTCGTAAAGCGCTGAGCGCAGTGATCCCGCAATGTGCCCTGCTTCGAAAGAAAGCTCAGCTTCAATATTCAGGAGGTGGGGCGGGTGATTCGAATCGAGCCTTTTTTTGAGCTCTAAAGGAGAGATAGAAACCATCATCCAACTTAACCTCCCATTCTCTGTATTTGCAACCGCATCGTCCGCATTTCACTCGCCACTCAAGTAGGCCGAGAGGTCACAAGAGTCTCGAAGCGGGCATGGATGATCTTCTGCTCGGCCAAATAGCCTGAGAAGGAGGGGGCGAGCACAGCCGACCCTCGGCCCAAAACCGTGCCCGGTTGTAAGACGCAATTACAACTCGCCTCCGCACCATCGCCGAGTAGTCCGCCGAGCTTTCGCATCCCCGTTTGCTGCCGTTTTCCACTTGGGAGCTCCACGCTGACTTCATCCCGAGCCAGTTTCAGATTTGCGCAGATGGCCCCAGCACCCAGGTGGGCGCGGTTGCCGAGCACTGAGTCGCCGACGTAATTGTAGTGAGGGGTCTCGACGTCTTCGAGGAGGAGGCAGTTCTTGTATTCGCACGCGTTTCCGAGGACCGAGCCACGCCCGACGATGACATGTCCACGCACAAAAGCCCCAGGACGGATCTCTACCTCAGGTCCTATCCATGCCGGACCGATGAGGGTCGCATACGCTGGCAGTTTCACCGTCGGATCGAGGTGCACTGCACCCTCGATATGCACCCCAGGCGGAATTTCGGGGCCGGAGCCAACCTCCACATTTAGACCAGCCAAGGCCTTTTTAATACAACCAACCCAATCCCATGGTGCCGCATCCGGCAAAAAAAACTCTGAGAACGGCATTCCTTCGGGATAAGTAAACAACTCGTCAGCTCGCATGACTCCACAGAAGAGGTGATCTTCGCTCCAACCGCAAGGTTTCAGAGTCGTCAGAAAACTCTTAATAACCGGGCGCCCATCCCAAAGCGCCTCCATTCAGTTAATAACGGTCCATTCTAAGTGTTTTATTAGAGACAACACCCTGTCCCACCGAGTGACAGAGGCCCTTTCCTTGGGACAACCTCTGCATGTTTCCCGGTGCAGAACTCAGCTCGCCCTTCGATCTCGTTGTTGTTCCAGATCCGAGCGTCACTTACATCCCGATCACCTACGCCCAGACTTCGATATCAGTTTCGATACCGTTCTTGGAAGTAGTTACCAACTCGAGTCTTCAGGGGACCTCGAGAATTGGGGCGACTTCAAAACCGAAATCAATGGCACCGGTGCAAGCCTCACCATCCCAGTCCTCTGGAGTGAAGTAAGCGACGACTCTGCCTTCCTTCGCGGAAAAGAGATCACCCCTTAGGCCGCCACAATGATGCCCGTCATTATTAATCCGACAAATGCCGCAAGGATCGCGAGCAAGCGGGCAAGCGGCTTCGTCGGCCGCATATCACCATACCCAACTGTCGTCGCCGTAATGAAAGCAAAGCAGACAGCATCCCACCGCTTCCAACCTTCGATCCGCCCAATCCAAATCCCGAGCAATGCCACGATTACTCCGAGAAAAAACACCACCGGGCTAATGTAAGCAAACCCGACACCTAATTACTTCAAAAAAGTAAGCGTAATCCCCATCCCTCAAGCACTCCTCAAAGTAGGCTCTGAGTCGATTGCCAATTTATCCACCCTCCCATAAGAACCCTCCGAAAGCCTGACGCGCAGGCCTCAACCTTAAAGATTGCCGAGTTCGGCCTAAGGTGTTTTCTTCATTTGATGAAGTTCTCTGTCGTCACCACTGTCTCCTTCGCCCTCGCCACTGCTGCGAACGCCTTCGTTTTTACTCTCAGCTACGACAGCCGCGAGGGGAGCAACGACATCGCTGTATCAGAAAACTACAACGCGTTGCGCAATTTCGACTTCACGATCGACATCAATGCTCCGCTCACTGCCGGAGGCGTTTACAGCGACCCGACGCTCAATGGAGTGAACTATAATATCTACGGTATCTTGGACGACCCCACTCCTTCGAACTTCTCCGCCTTCGACCTCATACGCACGATTGGTGGCAGTGAGTTTTACACTCAAGGCAGCTCTCTCAATTTTGAAATCAGCGGGAGCGCGAATCTGATTGACGGGCTTCAAGCTTCCGAGCTCGTCAGCTTTACCTTCGACGGTCGCGAGGTTAACACCGGCCGCTTTCACCCTGCCTACCTCACTCTCAGCAGCGCGGGCACCGGCACGCTCCACAACTCAAACAACATTTCGACCATGCCGCCCGCTAATAAGGACCTCAACGTGGCCTTCGGCGAAGAATACGACCTAGATCTCAGCTTCAACGCCAGCACCTTAACGCTCGTCGCGATTCCAGAGCCCAGTGCAGGCAGTTTACTGATTGGACTCGTAGCCGCTGCCGCAGCGCTGAGAAGGCGCCGCCGTTCCCGCTTAGAGTAATACCTTGAACCAGAGACGGACGGCGACGAAGAGGATCACCCATGCCGTTACCATACGCACTTTGCCCAACGGCATTTTCTCGGCCAAGAGGTAGCTACCCAAGCGGCCGCCGAGGAGAACCGCACAGGGACAAGCGACCAAAATCCACAGCGGAATCGAGCCGAACACATCGACCCCTTTGGTTAATTGACCGCTCAGCCCAGCTAGACTGTTCAGGGCGATAAAGAGCGAGGTGCAGGTCGCGATAACTCGAGCATTGGCCCAGCGCAAAAGGTGCATCACTGGAGCCAAATAGATGCCGCCGCCGATGCCGGTAATTCCTGCCACCAAGCCAAGGGCCACGCCCACTCCAAGAAGAGCGCCGACGTTCGGCACCTTCGAAGACGCTGTCTCGTCGCTCCGCGCCTGCCTATCTTGCACAAGCATCGCGAGGGCTGCCAGCGTCAACGCGACGGCGAGAAAAACGAGGAAAGCGCTTTCGGGGAGGCGCCAAGCCCCGCCAAGAAAAGCACACGGGATCGAACCAGCCAAAAGCGGAACGAGCAAAGACCACTGCGCATGCCCGCGCTTAATAAGCAGATAACTGCCCTGCGAACTGACGATCAAATTACAAACCAGCGCGATCACCGGCACCACCGCGAGCGGCAAACCACTCACCGCAAGCAACGCGATGTACGTCGACCCGCCGCCGAACCCAGCCATCGCATAGAGACAGGCTACAGCGATAAAAACGACTGGGAGGAAATATAGCATATCTGAGATCAATAATGCCGCTTCGCATATTCGCGACCCGAATGGCTCTTCAAATACTGCTCAAAAGATAAACGTAGTGGAAGTCTTTCATACCTAGCTCAATGGCTTGCCCGGGCGTAGAGGAGAGCGAATTCAATTTTGTTTCAGAGGCCCGGCTACTGCGCTGCGCGCACTACGCCGAGGCAGTCTTCGTTTCCACCGCTTCGCTCGAAACGAAGATTGGTGGAGCCGAACGGGATCGAACCGTCGACCTCTTGCATGCCATGCAAGCGCTCTTCCAACTGAGCTACGGCCCCAGAAAAGGTGAGGAAAGAAGGCTGAGTTCTGGGCTTCGTCAACTTGAAAGTAATTTCTCCCGATCTTCGTTTTTCGGGTTGCGGAGGAGTGCGGAGCCGTATCACGGTTTTGCTTTAATGGTTACATTAAATGATCGCGCGGTTCTCGCCTTCGAAGATGGGAGTGTTTTTGAGGGCTTTGCCTTTGGTGCCAAGCGGACGGTCGTAGGTGAAGGGGTCTTCAATACTTCGATGACCGGTTATCAGGAAATCCTCACTGATCCCTCCTACTTAGGGCAGATCATCACGATGACGACCCCGATGATTGGTAACTACGGGGTGAACCTTGAAGACGTTGAGAGCAACGGACCGAAAGCCACTGGTTTTGTCTGCCGCGAGTTGAGCCCGATCGTCAGCAATTGGCGCAGCAGCATGCCGCTCGGCGACTACCTCGCGGAGCACGACATCCCAGGCATCAGCGGCGTCGACACACGGGCGATCACAAAGCTGATCCGCGTCCACGGAGCACTCAAAGCTTGCCTCAGCACTGAGGGCATCAGTGCAGAAGAAGCGGTTGAAAAGGCAAAAAACTGGGAAGGACTCGTTGGCGTCGATTATGTCAAAGAAGTCACCACGAAAGAAATTTACACCTACGACCCGGGCGAAGAGATCGAGCCCTTCACCGTTCCCGGCACTCAACTCGAAGGCTCTCCAGAGCGCACCGAGCGCTTCCCCATCGTCGCTTTCGACATGGGCGTGAAGACGAACATCCTGCGCAAGCTCGCCCGCCACGGCTTTGATGTGACGGTCGTGCCCGCCGATACGCCAGCAGCGAAAGTGCGCGAGCTGAACCCAAAGGGAGTCTTTATTTCAAACGGACCAGGCGATCCATCTGCGGTCACCTACGCGCACAAAACCATCGCCGAACTCATGCCCGACTACCCGATGTTTGGTATCTGCATGGGTCATCAGGTCATCACACACGCTCTCGGAGCCGAGACGATGAAGCTGCCCTTTGGTCACCGTGGCGGCAACCAGCCGGTGAAGAATATCGAAACGGGCGTCGTCTCGATCACCGCCCAGAACCATGGCTTCGCGTCGACGAAGGAAGCCCTTGAGGGCTGTGGAGCGGTCGTAACCGAATACAATCTCAACGACCAAACCGTCGCCGGTATTCGCCACAAGGACCTTCCGGTCTTCAGTGTGCAGTACCACCCAGAGGCCTCACCAGGGCCACACGACAGCGACCCGCTCTTTGCCCATTTCTACGACTTGGTCGCAGGTGCTGCGGAGGCCTAATCTTGTGGCTTGGCTTCGTTAGGCCAAAGCTCAAGCTAGAGGTACTTTCATTTTGGGCATCCGTTATTGCCCCCTGTTCTGATATGTCAGCCCAACGCCTTCTCATCGCCGACGATAACCCTGACATCATCGCATCTGGTCGCTTTCTTTTCGAACCAGAAGACTTTGAAGTCATCGGTGTGCAATCACCGCAGGCAGTCCTCGAATACGAACACCAGCTCGGCCTGACACTGAATAAGCACGCCGTAAGTGTTCCCAATTACAACTAGTGACGTCGTAACTTTTTAGAGTAGAGAGGTATTATAGTGACGGTGGATTTCATGTAGGGTGTAGAGATTCACTGACTACAATAGTGAGGTAGCGCTACAGAAGATGTGGCGCTACCTTTTATTGATACAGCCCCCGTCAGGATTTCATTGCCGCTAAAAATCGCTCCACGTCTTCGAGGGTATCGATTCCGATTCCACCCTCTTCGACGACACCAACGCCGATCCGCAGTCCATTTTCCAGAGCACGGAGCTGCTCAAGTTTCTCGATCGATTCGAGGCGCGATGGAGGTAAGCTAGAAAATCGCTCCAGCGCCTCCGCCCGATAGGCGTAAAGCCCAAGGTGCCAAAATCCTTCGCCCCCCCCGAGCTCGTCACCATCGCGACTATGCGGGATCGGACTCCGTGAGAAATAGAAGGCACGCCCGTCGCCATCACAGATAACTTTGACGCGGTTTGGGTTGAGGAAGTCTTCGTGTGAGCGGAAAGGGGTCGCTAGCGTTGAGATATCGAAATCACCTTGTACGAGCTCAGCGAGAAGCCGCACCTCAGAGCCCTTAACGAGGGGCTCGTCTGCCTGCACATTGATCACATACCGAGCACCGACCTCCTTGTTTGCTGCGGCCAAGCGGTCTGTTCCACTCGCCAGTGCCGGATCCGTCATCACCGTCTCGCAGCCCTCCGCCTCTAAAACTGACTGGAGCTCTTCATCGGCCACCGCGTAAACAACCCGCCAGCCCGGCAGTTCTGACTTTAGGCGATCAGCCGTCCAGAGAATGAGCGGACGACCTTCGATTTCATAGAGTAACTTCCGCGGGAAACGTTGGGAAGCTAGGCGAGCAGGCACCATCACTACGGTGTCATCGGGAGGCTGAATGCGGGGATCCGTCATCGCGACAAATCTGATTCATCCCTCGAAGAAGACAAGACAGAGATCGTAGAGCACATTTACGGAATTCACATCCATGATTTTAGTCTTTCAAACCGGCACCGGCGGCTATTTAAAGGAAAAACCACTCACACTTTTAATAAGAGCTTTGGCGGATAAAAACACACTGAGTAGACGTATGCGTATCCTTGTCGTTGAGGATAACTCTACTGATCGTATCCTTCTAAAACAGCGCTTCAGCTGCATAACGGATCCGATCTTCACGGATTTTGTTGAGAGTCTGTCAGTGGCGGCATCGAAAAAAAGCGCCGGTTGGGACCTCCTCCTCCTCGATCTCAACCTTCCCGGATCACGTGGGCTTGAGACGCTGGCTCAGGCACAAAAGATTTTTCCTAGGACCCCCATTATTGTCCTCACCGAGATCGAGACTGAAGAGCTTGGACTCGGCGCGATGCAGGCAGGAGCACAGGACTGCCTCTCCAAGGAGGACTACAGCATCGCGCTCCTTCAGCGCAGTATACGTAACTCGCTTGAACGGCACAAACTGGCCGCTGACCTCCGTTCGGAGCACACCCGCCTAAACCACATCCTCGAAAATACGACCGAGGGCATCGTCGCGATCGGGGAAGACAAGAAGGTCGTTTTTGCCAATCGCGCCGCGACCAAAATCCTCAATTCACCGCTGGAAGAACTCACCGGATCAGAATGGCCCCACGAGCTCGATACCGATCACGTCGGACGCATCAATGTCTCGCAACCTGAAGGTGAGACGACCGTCGTGGAAACACGTGTCGCCTTCACTCGAGAACGTGGACGCTATCTTCACCTTTGTACCCTGCGTAACATAACCGGCGAAGGCAGCCTCCAGCGCGGGACGTATGAACGCGAAAGAATGGTCGCAGTGGGCGAGCTTTCATCAGGCATCGCTCATGAGTTCAATAACCTGCTCGCCGCGGTACAGGCAAATATCGAGCTCATGATGTTGCGTGACCCAGAGAATGACCTCGCGCGCAATATCCTCACAGCCACCCGCCGTGGAAAGAGCCTCGTGCAGGACCTCATGACCTTTAATCCGCATCAGGCACCGCTGGACGGGGAGACTGAGCTAACAAACTACCTCAAAACTAATCGCGACGTCTTGAGTCGCCTTCTTGGGGAACATATCGAACTCGATCTGCAGGTCCCCAAAGAAGAGGGCTTTGTCTCGATCGGGCCTGGCATGCTCAATCAGATTTTTATTAACCTCACCGTCAACGCGCGTGACGCCATGGCCGCGAAGGGCGGAAATCTTACGATCAAGGCCGAGACAAAGGCCCTGCCCTCCGAGCTCCATGGAGAAGAAATCGACAAAGCCTCAGCGAACTGGGTGTGTATCAGCTTTATTGATACAGGCGTCGGCATGGCCCCTGAAGTAAAAAGAAGATCTTCCGCGCCTTCTACACGACCAAAGGTCCGGAAGGGAACGGCCTCGGCCTAAACGCGGTCGAGAATCTCGTGCACGAGAACGGCGGTAAAATCACCGTCGAAAGTGAAGAAGGTGTCGGCACGCAATTCGACATCTGGATGCCGAGTGTCGTGAGTGGGCAAAGTGCCAAACCCTCCAGTGAAAATGCCCCAACCGGCGCCGACGGGAAACCCTTCCGTATCCTTTTTGTGGAAGATGAAGAGCTCCTCCGCATGGCGATGTCTAGCTATCTGGATACACGGGGCTTCGAGATTACCTCCGTTGCCGACGGCCAAGCCGCGCTCGATGCGATCGAGCTGAGCGATCAATCCTTTGATGCCGTCGTGACGGATCATACCATGCCTCGGCTTACAGGGAAGCAGCTCATCGAACAAGCGAGAGACCTTCTGCCAGACACCCTATTTATCCTCACCAGTGCTTATAACATGAATATGATCGGTCGAAACTGGCCGTGTTTCGACTCGGTTAAATTTCTACCTAAACCTTATCACGGCCACGATCTCCACGACCTCATAGCGAAAGAACTGAAGCTCAAGGGGAGGATCGAATCCACCGTTGCTAAGTAGCACGAACGTAGCGGGGAGCACCTTGATCCATTTGACGATCTCGATATAGGACCGCTACGGGATCAAATTCCCAGCCAGACTCCATTTAGGGGCGAAACTCTTACCTGCTGGATTGACAGAGCAAAGCCACAAGCCAAGAACCGCCCCACTCATACTTTAACTTTTCTCCAAACATAACACATTATGACGACCATCGTAGACATCCGCGCTCGCGAAATCATTGATTCACGTGGCAACCCAACCGTCGAAGTCGACGTGGAACTGGAATCCGGCGTAGTTGGCCGTGCAGCCGTTCCTTCCGGTGCCAGCACAGGCGCTAATGAAGCCCTCGAACTGCGCGACGGTGCTCTCAAAGGCAAGGCCGCCACTGGCATCGACACGCAGCGTTTTGGAGGCAAAGGCGTCCTCAAGGCTGTCGGCAACGTGCACGACAGCATCGCCCCAGCCCTTCTCGGGATGGATGCGGTTGACCAAGTCGGCGTTGACCAAGCGATGCTCGATCTCGACGGCACCGCGAACAAGAAGAAGCTCGGCGCCAACGCTATCCTCGGCGTCTCGATGGCAACCGCCAAGGCTGCTGCTGAAACCCTCGAGCTTCCACTCTTCCGCTACCTCGGCGGCGCAAACGCGAAGGTCCTCCCGGTTCCAATGATGAACATCATGAACGGTGGCGCCCACTCCGATGCTCCGATCGACATCCAAGAATTCATGATCATGCCCCTGGGCGCTGACACCTTCAGTCAAGCGATCCAAATGGGCGCAGAGTGCTTCCACTCTCTCAAGAACGTTCTTAAGTCACAAGGCCTCTCCACTGCCGTCGGTGACGAAGGTGGATTTGCACCCAACCTCGCTTCTAACGAAGCCGCCCTCGAAATCATCGCTAAGGCTGTCAAAGCTGCTGGCTACAAGCTCGGTAAAGACATCTTCGTCGCACTCGACGTCGCTGCCTCCGAGTTCTACGACAAGAAGAAGAAGAAATACATCTTCTCGAAGAGTGACGGCTCGGCTCGCAGTGGTTCCGAAATGGTTGACTTCCTCGCTGACCTCGCCAGCCGCTATCCGATCATCTCGATCGAAGATGGTTTGGACGAAAACGACTGGGACAGCTGGGGCCTCCTCACCGATAAAGTCGGTGCTGATATCCAACTCGTCGGTGATGACCTCTTCGTTACGAACACCAAGTTTCTCCAGAAGGGCATCGACCTCGGCGTTGCCAACTCGATCCTCGTTAAGGTGAACCAAATCGGGACCCTCACTGAGACCTTCGACGCCGTCGAACTCGCGAACGATAACAGCTACACCGCCGTCCTCTCCCACCGCTCCGGTGAGACTGAAGACTACACCATCGCCGACCTCGCGGTCGCGACGAACTGTGGCCAAATCAAGACCGGTTCGATGTCCCGCTCCGACCGTATCGCTAAATACAATCAGCTCCTCCGTATCGAAGAGCTCCTTGGCTCCAAGGCGATCTACGGCGGTAAGCTCTAGACTTCATTCGTATCCAATTATTTCAAAGCCTCCGGAAGTCTTTCTTCCGGGGGCTTTTTTGTGCTTTCAGGGAAGTCTCGGCTACGGTTGCCAAACAGAACTAGATCGCCACCTTACATTTCGACCCAATGCCTAATCGCCTAGCAGACGCCTCCTCACTCTATCTCCGGCAACACGCCGACAATCCCGTCGATTGGTATCCGTGGGGGGCCGAAGCCCTTGATCGCGCCCAAAAGGAGTCCAAGCCGATCATCGTCTCGATCGGCTACAGTGCCTGCCACTGGTGCCACGTCATGGCGCACGAAAGCTTTGAAGATCCTTTCATTGCAGGGCTCATGAACGAGCACTTTGTCTGCATCAAGGTCGACCGAGAAGAACGCCCCGACCTCGATCACCTCTACATGGAGGCGGTGCAGATGATGAACGGGGGGCATGGCGGCTGGCCACTGAATGCCTTCTGTCTCCCCGACGGGCGGCCTTTTGCCGGCGGCACCTACTTCCCGCCGGATGAGAAACGCGGTGGTGGTAGCGTGCCATGGCCGCAGCTTATCGTGCGCGTCAGTGACTTTTTCAAACGCAGCCGTTCCGACCTCGAAGAGAATGCTGACTCCGTGATGAAAAATATCGGCGCAGGTGATCTGCCTGTCGCCATCACCGGCGATCCACTCGAGCCCAGCGCGCTCCTCGCGGGCGCAAAAACCATTCTCGATTCGCACGACGACACCTACGGCGGCTTCGGCAGCGCACCGAAGTTTCCGCCGTCGATGACACTCGATTTCCTCCTCGCGCTGCGACAAACGGAAACGGTCGACGTTCGTCAACCAGCCCTTGCGACGCGTATTGACGAAGTGATCAACACGACTCTGACCGCAATGGCGCATGGTGGGCTATACGATCAGTTCGGCGGCGGCTTCTCCCGCTACTGCGTCGATCAGCATTGGATCATCCCTCACTTTGAGAAGATGCTCTATGACAATGGGCTCCTCCTCACGACCTACAGTCGCGCCTACCGATCGTATCCAAAACCTCTCTACAAAGTGATCGTCGAAGAAACCATCGGGTGGCTTGAACGCGAAATGGCCGCACCTGAAGGCGGCTACTACAGCGCGCTCGACGCCGACAGCGAAGGCGGCGAAGGCAGCTACTACGTGTGGAATCCAGAGTCCCTCGACGCCACTCTCGGCAAAAACGATGCTGAACGTGTCGCCCACGCCTACGGCATCACCGAAGAAGGCAACTTCGAGAAAGGCTGGAGCCAGCCTATCCTCCTAGAACCAGAATTCACTGAGCGCGAAGCGCTCGCGGAACAGCGTGGGAAACTACTTTTAGCACGTGAAAGCCGCCCCGCCCCTGGTCGAGATGAAAAGCGGCTTGTTGCTTGGAATTCCCTCGTCGCGAACGGGCTCGCTGAAGCCGCTTGGACCTTTGGCCGCAAAGACTGGCTTGCTCGTGCTGTTGAGATCGTCGACTGGGTCTGGAACAATCTGATCGTCGAAGACAGCGGCCTGCTCCACATGCAGCGCGGGGCCTACGAAAAAGATGGTTTTGGCACTGCGGTGATCGATGACTTTGCGACCTACGCCGAAGCCTGCCTGAGTGTCGCTGCTTACATCGACTGGGCACAGCCTGGAACCGCGCATCAATACATCAAGCGGGCACAGAAGATCTGGGAAACGGTTGAAGCCCGTTTCAAAGACAAAAGCGCGCTCGGCTATTACTTCACTGACGCTGAGCAAAGCGATGTCCTCCAGCGCAAGAAGGAGTGGTTCGACAACGCAGTCCCCGCCGGACACAGCTGCCTTGTTCACGTCGCGCGCGACCTTGCCCAGCTCACTGGAGAATCTCACTGGGACACCGCTTGGCGCGCAATGAGTGCCGCCTACCCCGGCTACATCGAGCGCGCACCTCATGCCATCGGCCATGCGATGGACGGCATCACCCGAGCCGTCACCGGTGTCGCCACGATCAAGGCTTCTCCCAAGGCGGACTTGGAGGAGCTACGCCAAGCCGTAGCGGGCAAACCCTACCGCCGCTGTTTCTTCATAGCCTCGGATACTCCAGACCAGCCTGATGGCTACATCCTCTGCATTGGAACCCAGTGCCTCGCACCAACAACTGACCTAACCGGTCTCGCGGATAAGTTATAATGTCCCATTTATCTGATACAGAAGTGCGCGTCCTCGGGGTTTTGATGGGAAAGGCGGCAACGACGCCTGACCAGTATCCGCTCTCGCTCAATGGCCTTACCCTCGGGTGTAACCAGAAAACAAGCCGCGACCCCGTCACCACTTTAGACGATGATGAAGCCGAAGCCGCGCTCGACGAACTTCGCGACCGACGCCTAGCCTTCAGAGTCGATATGGCTGGCTCCCGCGTTCCGAAGTATCGCCACCAGGCAGATGAAAGCTGGGAACTCACTAGAGCAGAATACGCTCTTCTCACCGTCCTTCTCTTGCGCGGCCCTCAGAGCCTCGGCCAACTCCGTCAGCGCACCGAACGCATCCATGCCTTTCGTGATCTCGATGAAGTCCGCGACACCCTCGAAGGCATGGAACAACGTGAGCTTGAGCCCCAAACCCTTGTCCGGGAATTACCGCATCGAGCCGGAACAAAGGACATCCGCTACGCCCACGTGCTCGGAGCACCCATCGAGAAAAGCGCAGCTGAAGCGGTCACCGAGGTCGAAAGTCCCCTAGCCCCATCGCCCCGCGAACTCGAAATCGAAGAGCTCAAAGCCGAAGTCGCTGAACTGAAAAACAGCCTGCAAAAGATGCGTGAGGAATTTGATCAGTTTCGTTCGCAGTTTTAGGGTGTCCTGCTGATCTGACTGCTGTTGATCGCGCGCATTGCAGCCCTGATAATACCGTAAGCGGACCGCGAGGACGCGGTCCCTCCAAAGGGATGACATCAGTTTTTGGAGGGATCGGCTCCTGCCGGTCCGCTGAGACAGGCAGCCTTAACATTTACCGTGCAAGGCAGGGTCGATTGCCCCCAGCCGTCCGCCAACTATCCCTGCTTCTTCCAGAACGCGATCTGCTGGGCAACTTGATCTGGTCCCGGCATGCCGGTGTTCTCACGGCCCTTCATCGCTGCACTGAGCGAGAAGCACTCGACCCAATCTTCTGCGAAGGCTGGATGCAGTGCCGAAACCGTGGCAAAAGGAAGCTCAGGAAGGGGCGTATCTGTTTTTTCGCTCTCTGCCACGAGTGCACCAATGAGGTGATGCGCTTCGCGGAAAGGAACCTTCTTCAGGACGAGATAGTCGACCACATCGGTCGCAAGGAGTGCAGGGTCGCTCACTGCCCGCTCACAGCCCGCAGTATTTACTGCCATACCATCAACTGTGCCCGCCATGACAGCCAGCGAAGCTGAAAGCGTGGTGAAAGCGTCGAAAACCGGTGGTTTGTCTTCCTGTAGGTCGCGATTATACGTCAGCGGCAGGCCCTTCACCATCGTCAGCAGCGATGTCACATGCCCACAGAGTCGTCCCGATTTTCCCCGAATCAATTCGAGCGCGTCGGGGTTTTTCTTCTGAGGCATGAGGCTGGAGCCCGTGGTGTATTCGTCAGAGAACTTTACGTATGCAAATTCTGATGACGTCCAAAGGATAAGATCCTCCGCCATCCGCGAGAGGTGGATGCCAGTGACTGCGCAGGCATGAGCGAAATCGTGAAATAGATCCCGGTCCGCGATCGCATCCATACTGTTGCGGGTGGGCTGAGAATCGCCTTCGGCGGAAACAAAACCGAGCGTTGAGGCGGTGAGTTCGCGATCGATCGGCAATGTCGTTCCAGCGATCGCACCCGAGCCGAGAGGACACCACTGAGCATCTTCAACGAGCCGACTGAACCGTTTCCGGTCACGCCCGAGCATCTCAACATAGGCGAGGAGGTGATGGGCCATCGAGACCGGTTGCGCACGCTGGAGGTGAGTGTAGCCGGGGATGTAAACTGTTTGGGTTTTCTCAGCTTGGCTGAGGAGTGTTGCGATGCAGTGCTTGAGGGTGGCGTCGATGCTTTCCCCTGCCCACCGAAACCACAGCCGCATGTCTGTCGCCACCTGGTCGTTTCGACTCCGAGCAGTGTGCAGTTTCGCTGCTGCTGGCACTCGGCTCGTCAGCCGTTGCTCGATGTTCATGTGGACGTCTTCGTAGCGCGCCTCCCACTCCATTTCGCCGTTCTCGACTTCAGTCGCAATGGTAGCGAGCCCCGCATCGATCGCATCCGCTTCTTCGGACGAGATAAGGCCCACCTGCGCAAGCATCGCGGCATGAGCGCGTGATCCTTGGATGTCAAAGAGAGCGAGCGCCTGATCGAAAGAGACGGATTCGCTGAACTGCACCATTAGATCGGCGGGGCTTTTTTCGAAGCGTCCGCCCCAAGTCGCTTGGGAGTTACTAGCCATGCGCCAGAGGCTGTTCTTCGATGGCCCGCGCGCAAAGCAAAAAGAACCGCCCCCTCATTCCCGCACTTCGACGACGAGCTCGTTTTCGTAATAAGCGATGTCGGCGGCAAAGGCAGAAGCCTCAGCCGTCAGCTCGTATTTACCCGCCACTAGAGACGAAAGATCGAAGCAGGCTTCGGTCGAAGCGCCGGGCTCAAGCTCTTTCCAAATGAGATACTCTTCGGTAAGATCGTGAAGACGAACGACAAGATCTCGGGCAGGAGCCCCACCGTGATTCGTCACCGTAAAACAGAGCTCAGACGCGCCTTCGTTGATGAGAGCGTCCTCAAAATTTGGCAGAATGGTGAGGACGGCGGTCGAGATTCTGACGATTTCCTTGATCGAAGCATCCGGACTTTCATTTGAAATGAATCGAGCCTGCAGGGCCACCTTACCGGCAATTTGCTGAACCAGGGTCCCTTGCTTGGTGACCGACTGGCCTGGCTTGAGTCGCTTTATCGGAAAACGAAGGAAGCGAGCTCCTTGAACAGTGTTGGTTCCGACCGGTAAAGGCAGCCAGATCATCACTTCGGTGAGCGATACCACGCCCGTGTTCTCGACGCTCAAAGTGATGTAAATCGGATCGCCGAGATCGTAAGCATCCTCGATATCGATCGAACCCGTGAGTGAGGCCCCATCGACTGGAACCTTTGGCGGTTTGGGTGCCTTCGGCGGGGCTTCTTCACGTATCACCGGCACCCATGCAGGCGGCATCGGCTCAGTGCGAACCTTGGGCCCAATCTTTAAGGCCCCGAGTGCAATCACGATGAGAACAATGATGGGGAAATTTTGGCGAAGCGCACTCATTCCTCGAGCAAAGCAAAGTTAGCGCCTTCGATGCCGGCAAATGAGATCGCGTCCATCACCTTTACGATCATCTGCTGGGTGGTTTCTTCGTCCGGTGCGATCGTGACCATGCATTCGACTTTGTTGGCATCGCAGGCTTCTCGAAAGCGCGTGAGCATGGCGGCGAGCTCTTGGTAGCGGCCTGAGGCGGGGTCGTCGTAGGCGTATTCGTTGACGAGCACCTGGCCGACGGCATCGATTTCGATGATTTGCTCATCGGGTAATTCGAGTGGCTCGGATTGCTCCACCACTCCGGGGAGCTCGAAGGCGATGTCCGCCTCCTGTTTCTCAAGCGAGCTCGTGACCATGAAGTAGATGAGCATGAGGAAGACACAGTCGATCATCGGAGCGATGGGTATGCTCGGCTTGTCTTGAGCTCGTTTTCGGAGAAGAGGCATCGGTATCAGCTCTTTTGATACGTTGCGTAGACGACTTTGTAGGCTCCAACTTCAGCGCACAGTTTCAGCACCTGCTTGATCTCGCGAAAAGGCATATCATGCGGAGAGCGGACATTGACCTCTAGTTCTGGGTCGGCTTCAAGGCCGGCAGATAAAGCCGCGCGAAGCTCTTCCTTTGAAAGCGCAGTTGCTCCGAGGTAAAGTTGAAGCTGCTCCGAAGCGTCGAATTCGAGCGAAACAGTGCCGCGGTTCTGAATCTCTTCGGGTGCCTGCGAGCGTTCACTCTCTGCGAGGTCGAGGGGGCGTCGCTCATCCTGAGCCAGCGTGCTGACGGTCATGAAGAAGACAAGAAGGAGGAACACCATGTCGATCATGGGGGCCATTTGAAAATCCTCCTCAGGATGCTCCTTTCGCCGCAGTTTCACTCCGTCGAAAAATTGGCTACTTACCTGATGCTGTCAATCTAGCCCTAAAGCGCGCCAAAGAAGTTCTTCACGCTCGCGACGGCATAGTCGCGATTCATGGCGGCAATAAAGTCGAGGCTGATGCCTTTCGGGCAGCTAGACTGACATTCGCCAAGGTTGGTGCAGGAGCCGAAACCTTCGGCGTCCATCTGCTCAACCATCGCCACTGCGCGGCGGTGGCGCTCAGGCTTGCCCTGTGGGAGCAAGTTCAACTGCCCCATCTTGGCGGAGGTAAAGAGCATCGCTGATGCGTTCGGGCAGGCCGCCACACAGGCGCCACAGCCGATGCAAGCCGCTGCATCCATCGCCTTGTCTGCGATTGTCTTACTGATCGGCACGGCGTTGGCGTCTTCCGCACTGCCGACACGCTGCTCGATAAAGCCACCATTTTGGATGATTCGATCGAACGGACTGCGATCGACGACCAAGTCTTTGAGGATGGGAAACGGCTTCGCCCGGAAAGGCTCGACGACAATGCTATCGCCATCCTTAAAACTGCGCATGTGAAGCTGGCAGGTCGTCTGCAAGTTGCCCTTACCGTGCGGCACGCCATTGATGTTCATCGAACACGTCCCGCAGATACCTTCGCGGCAGTCATGGTCAAAGGCCACCGGCTCTACTTTCTTGCCGATCAGATCTTCGTTCAAGAGATCGAGCATCTCCAGAAATGACGATGACGTCGAAACGTCATTCATTTCATAGTCGACAAAATTGCCCGACGTGCCGGTGCCTTTTTGGCGCCATACTTTGAGTTTAACACTGATGGTCTTTTCAGGCATAGCTATGATGTAGTTGAAAGTTGATACTATTTGTAGGAACGGATACCGAGCTTCACATTATCAAAGGTAAGCTCTTCTTTGTGTTTGATCGGCTCTCTACCAACATCGGTGAATTCCCAAACACTGGCGTGACTAAATTCGGCGTCGTTACGCTCGGCCTCACCTTCCGAAGTCTGGTGTTCGACTCGGAAGTGACCACCGCAAGACTCTTCGCGATCACGTGCGTCGAAACACATGAGCTCGGCAAACTCGAGGTGGTCAGAAACGCGACCGGCGCGCTCGAGCTCGAGATTGAGATCTGCCGAGTCTCCCGGAATGCAAAGATCCGTCCAGAATCTCTCGCGAAGGGCTTGGATCTGCTCAATCGCCTCAGTGAGCCCTTCCTTGCTGCGCGCCATGCCACACTTATCGAGCAGGATCTTGCCCAGTGCGATGTGGATTGAACGCGGGCTCGATGAGCCGTTCATCGACATCATCTTTTCGATCCGCTCCTTAACATTTCGCTCCGCTTCGAGGAACGGCTCGGAATTAACATCAAATTTCCCTACTTTGCCGACCGGAACGTTTTCGCCGAAGTAATTACCGACGACCGACGGGAGAACGAAGTAGCCATCGGCCAAGCCCTGCATGAGGGCGGAAGCTCCAAGGCGATTCGCACCGTGGTCAGAGAAGTTACACTCACCGCCAGCGAAGAGGCCTGGGATGGTGGTCTGTAGATTGTAGTCCACCCAGAGGCCACCCATCGTATAGTGCGGTGCCGGGTAGATCATCATCGGCTGCTCGTAAGCGTTGTAGCCGGCGATGTTCTCATACATGTCGAAGAGATTGCCGTAGCGCTCCGCGATCAAGTCTTTACCGAGGCGCTCGATGGCGTCCTTGAAATCCAAATACACGCCAAAGCCGGTCGGTGCGATGCCGCGACCATCGTCACAGGCTTCTTTCGCAGCGCGGGAAGAGATGTCACGCGGGGCAAGGTTACCGAAGCTCGGGTATTTGCGCTCGAGGTAGTAGTCGCGATCGTCTTCAGCGACGTCGGATGGCTTGATCTCGCGGGTCCGGAGTTGGGCGGCGATCTCTTTCGTTTTCGGCACCCAGACACGGCCATCGTTTCGCAGCGATTCCGACATGAGGGTGAGCTTCGACTGATGCTCACCTTCCTGTGGTAAACAGGTTGGGTGGATCTGGGTGTAGCAAGGGTTGGCAATGCCAGCGCCGCGCTTGTGGGCGCGCCACGCGGCAGTGACGTTACAACCTGCCGCACAGGTGGAGAGGAAAAAGACGGTGCTGTAACCACCGGTCGCGAGGACAACCGCGTCTGCACCCCAGCGTTCGATCTCACCGTTGACGAGGTTACGGGTGATGATGCCCTTGGCCACGCCATCGACGAGAACGACGTCGAGCATTTCGTGGCGGTTATACATCTTAACCATGCCGAGGCCGATCTGGCGACTAAGGCTAGAGTAAGCACCGAGGAGAAGCTGCTGCCCGGTTTGGCCACGGGCGTAAAAAGTTCGGCTCACCTGCGCACCACCGAAGGAGCGATTCGCGAGCATGCCGCCGTATTCACGAGCAAATGGCACCCCGGAAGCGACACACTGGTCGATGATCGAAGCGGAGACTTCGGCGAGGCGGTAGACGTTGGCTTCGCGGGCGCGGTAGTCGCCCCCTTTGACCGTGTCGTAGAACAGACGGAAGACACTGTCGCCGTCGTTTTGGTAGTTCTTGGCGGCGTTGATGCCACCTTGGGCAGCGATCGAGTGGGCGCGGCGCGGGCTATCCTGATAGCAGAAGCACTTCACGTTGTAGCCCAACTCACCCATCGTCGCGGCAGCAGCGCCACCAGCGAGCCCTGACCCGACAACGATGACGGAGTACTTCCGCTTGTTCGCCGGGTTCACGAGTTTGTAGTTAAATTTAGCGTTCGTCCACTTCTTCTCTATCGGACCTTCCGGAATATTGGAATCGAGTTTCATATCTAGTGGGTGCTGAAAATTAGTGTGCTAAGGCACCCGCTGCTTCTACAGCCGATGAAAGATGGGCGGCGAAGAAACCGAGCAGGGCTGCCGCCGGAAGAGAGGCGAACCCCAGAAAAAGGGCGAACGAGAGAACCTTCGCGGCAAGCTCAAGGCGACCACGCCAAACCGCATTGCGCAGTCCGATGCTCTGAAACATCGAGCTGAAGCCATGGCTGAGGTGCATGCAGAGGAGGAGGATCGAAAGGATGTAGAAGCCCGAAACGAGGGGTGACTTAAAGCCGAGCGCGACCATCGCGTAGACGTCGTGCACGTTGTTTGCGGCAGCAGCGGGGTTTTCGCCGTGAGTGGTCAGCTTGTCGTAGACGCCCCAGAGCGTGCGACTTTCCATCCCGTGCTTGCCAGCGGTGCCGACCAGAGGTGTCTCCAAATCCTTGAACTCAGGGTTGGTCGACTGAATCGTGAAATGCGCGAGGTGGTAGACAATGAAGGCTAATACGATCAGTCCGGTGTAGCGCATTGTCCGCGATGCAAAGGTCGAGACCTGCGGGTTCTGCACCGAGTAGCCAACGGGCCGTGCGCGCTTGTTCTCCAAGACGAGCAAGACAGCGGTGACGATGTGAACAACAACGCACAGCAGTAACACGCTGCGAACGACCCAGATGAGTCCGTAAGGAAGGTGCTGCAGCTTATAGGCATACTCATTGATCCAGTCCGGGTGCAAAAACATCTGCAAATTACCTGCCATGTGTCCGAAGACGAAGCCGACGAGAACGATGCCCGTGAGCGCCATGAGGTATTTTTTGGTAAGGGAACTCATTGTTAATCTACCTTTTAGAAGGGTCTACGGCGCATAAACCTGCGTTTATTATCCACCACCGGGAGAAACGGCGTGTGAACAGGTGCCATACTAGGGGCAGCCTTTATAAGAATCTTTAATAGGTAAAGCCAAAGGCCGTTCAATGCTGGGGATATCCTATGCTATTAGATTCGGTGGATTGCTGTATGAAAACTGCTAATGACAGGGGCGCGCGAATATGAGCTACTCTTTCCCGATTCTGCCCCCAGATTGTTGCCAATTAGCATTGAGTCGCCCACAGCGATGACCCAACTTTTTCAGGATTAACCGGGGGATAGATCAGGATAGAATCTTTGAGAGGACGAAGCAGCTCCTTGTCATGGGGTCGGATGAAAGCCGGACCGACTGGATCAGCCCTGCGATCATCATCACTTTGGGTGTGATTGGCGTCTCCTTTATCTACTCTGCGACCCTGACTTCGGGGGGCGGCTACTGGCTGCGGCAGATCGTCTGGATGGCTTTGGGGACCGGCGTTTATGTCATTACGAGCCGCCTCGATTACAAGTTCTACCTAGAAAATGCGATTTGGTTCTACCTTGGGGCGATCATACTTCTCATCTTGATCTACACCCCTCTCGGCGTCACCCGTGAAGGCGCCACCCGCTGGCTGAACTTTGTCGTGATGCGGTACCAGCCATCTGAGGCCGCCAAAGTTGCAACCCTCATCATGACCGCCAGCATCCTCGCTCGGAGCAAGCTGGGGACGATCGGAGAGTCCCTCTTCGCCTTGGGTAAGGTCTTCTTAGTCATGTTGTTCCCTATGGTCTTGATTTTCACCCAACCAGACCTAGGTTCCTGTATGATTCTACCGCCAACGGTGTTGGCACTCCTTTACGGTTCCCGTTTATCACAGAAGTTTTTCGTGATCGTTTTTTTAATATGCATGCTGTTTGCAGGCTGGCTTGGCGCTGATCTTTACCGCTATACCACCTTCCTCAAGGACAACGGGCTCACCGCTCACGAGGCCCGCGGACAGTACCAAACCCAAGCACTTTTCCCCCTCTTGCGCGACTATCAAAGGGAGCGCATCATGGGCTTTATTAACCCCGCCGTAATCGATCCTACTGGGACCGAAGCGGCGTGGAATCGCAACCAATCGATGCAGGCAGTCGGCGCAGGCGGCCCCTTTGGCAAGGGCCACGGTAAAGGCCTCCAAGCCCAACTCGGCTACCTTCCACGATCAGTTGCACACAATGATTTCATCTTCGCCGTTCTGGCGGAGGAGCGAGGCTTTCTCGGCGCAGGCCTCGTCATCAGTCTTTTCGGAGCGCTTCTAGCTAATGGTGTTCGCATTGCCGGTATGGCGCGAGACCGGCTAGGCATGCTCCTCGCGGTTGGCGTCACGGTGATCTTTTTAATCCACATCTTCGTTAACATCGGAATGACGATTGGCCTGACACCCATAACAGGCCTCCCTCTTCCGTTTTTAAGTTACGGTGGCTCTTTTATTCTCAGTTGTTGTTTTCTCCAAGGCATTATCCAAAGCGTCCACCGGCATCGCCGAGAACGCTGGTAAATGCCAAACAAGACGACGTGTCCCCTTATGAAAAGACGCTTACAACTAAGAAGATGGAGAGCTACCGCTACCAAAACCGGTCCATAGACCGTACCCATCATGAACTCTTCATCTGCAGAAACCACAGACAAACTTCCCGACGACCAAGAAGCTGAACTCAAAGCACGTCCTGAGGAGGTCGCCATCACTGATGTCGATCCCGATCAGCTGAAAAAAGACGCGGAAGCCCGAGCCGAAGAACGCCCGGTCATCCAACGCCTTGTTGAGAAAATCCGGAAAGAAAAGCGCTCTTACCGCGAAGTCATCATTAACTCCGAACCGCTCGAGCGGCGCGTTGCTGTCCTCAATGAGGGAGTGCTCGAAAAGTTCGAACTCGAACGCGCGGGCGACGATCGCCTCGTCGGCGCCATCTTTAAGGGCAAGATCCAGAACTTGGAGCCGGGCCTCAAAGCTGCCTTCGTTGAAATCGGCCAGCCTAAGAACGCCTTCCTGCACTACTGGGACATCCTCCCGCAAGCAGACAGCTCAGTTGAATTTATCCGCGATACGCGCAGCGATGACCAGAAGGAGAAGAAGTCCAAGGTTACGCTAAAGGACATCCCGAAGCTCTACCCGATCGGCTCGGAAATCGTCGTTCAGATCACAAAGAGCACGATCGGCACGAAGGGACCACGGACCACGACCAACCTCGCCATTCCCGGCCGCTTCCTCGTCCTCATGCCCTTCGAGGGCCAATGTGGCGTCTCCCGCAAAATCGAAGACGACAAGGAGCGCAAGCGCCTCAAAGATATCCTTAAAAAGCTCTCCATTCCTGAGGGCATGGGCGTCATCATCCGCACGGCGGGTGAAGGCAAGCGCTGGACCTATTTCGTTCGCGACCTCACGATTCTGCTCAACCAGTGGGCAGAGATCAAACAGCGCATCGACAAAGCGAAGCAGCCCGCCTGCGTCTACACCGAGCCAGACATCATTGAGCGCACGGTGCGTGACTTTCTAACTGAGGACATCGATCGCGTCCTCGTCGACGATCAGGAAGGCGGAGATCGAATGATCGAGCTCGTCGCTCGCATTTCGAAGCGCAGCAGTGGCAAGATCGCCGTCTTCAAAGAGAACATCCCGATTTTTGAGCGCTTCAATATCGAGCGACAGATCGAGCAAACCTTCCTCCGCAAAGTCGCCCTTCCAAGCGGCGGCGAGATCGTCATCGAAGAAACCGAAGCCCTCGTAGCCGTCGATGTGAACACCGGCGCGCACAAAAATAAGAGCGACAATTCGAACTTCATTCTCGATGTAAATCTGGAAGCGGCGACCGAGATCGCGCGCCAGATCAAACTACGAAACATCGGTGGGCTGATCATTCTCGATTTCATCGACATGAAGAATCGGAACGACCGTTCCTCCGTCTTCCGCCGGATGAAACAGGAGATGGATCGAGACCGTGCCAAGAACCACGTCCTCCCTATCTCACAACTCGGCATCATGCAGATGACGCGGCAACGACACAAAGAAAGTGTCTCAAGCGGACTTTACAGTTCATGCCCCTACTGCGGTGGCCGTGGAACAGTGAAGAGCTCCCGCACGATGAGTGTCGAGATTCAGCGCCGCCTCACGAGCGTCATTCGCCGCCTCAATTCACCGGCTGATAAGCCTGCAGAGCCAACCTGGCTGCGCGTCTTTTGTCACCCGCATGCCCTCGAACGCCTGCGCCACGAGGACGAAGCCGTGCTCGTCGAGATCGAAGAGACCTATGGCGTCAAACTCAGCTTCCGTGCGGACCCCACCTACCACGTCGAGAACTTCAAGATCGTCGAAGCAGGCACCGGTCAAGAGCTCCGCTAAAGTTGACTGAAAGCACTCTCAGCCTTTGTATGGTGTTACTTAACAAGCAGCTTAACCGACTAGAGATTCGATTTATCGTTACACGCGGCACCTCGGTGCCCGCATTCTAATATACTTTTGGTGGATACTTGGATTGCATTATCTGTAGCAGCGGCAGCCTCAGCAGGCGTCGGTTGGATGGTTTATCAAAAAACCACCCGATCTCTGACCTTGAGTGCAGATCGGCGCGAACAGGATCTGCGGCAGGAACTCGAAGTTAAGAAGATCGAAATCGAGTCCGGCCTTCGGACGACGGCGACTGGGCGCGCCGCACTTGAAAACAGGCGAACTCACCTCGAAGAGCAGATCGCGACGTCCGAAAAGCGCGAAGACGACGCCCGCGACGAAGCTCAGAAATACCGCGATCGCCTGCGCAAGATCGCGAACATGGACATCAATGAAGCGCGCCAAGCACTGCGGCGCGAAGTCGAAGAAGACTGCGCCGATGAAGTTCGTGATCTGAAAGAGGACTACCTGAAGCGCTCGATCGAAGAAGTTGACGCTGAGGCTCGGAACATTCTCGTCGCCGCCCTTCAGCGTTTATCCGCACAGCCTCACCACGATATCACCGCTACGATTATCAAGCTTCCGAGCGAAGATATGAAAGGGCGTATTATCGGCCGTGAAGGCCGTAACATCAAAGCTTTCGAATCGACGACGGGAACAACCATCCTGATCGATGAAACGCCTGAAACCGTCCTCATTTCGTCCTTCGACGCCGTTCGACGCGAGATAGCCCGCATCACCCTCGAGTCTCTCATAGCAGACGGTCGGATTCATCCCGTAACGATCGAAGAGGCCGCCGCCAAAGCAACCGAGGAGGTTCAGCGCAGTGTCATCGCCTATGGTGAAAATGCGATTCAACGCCTTCGCCTCAAGCGCATCCACCCCGAGGTTATTTCTGCCCTCGGCCGCATGCACTTTCGCCTCGCGAACAATCAAAACTCGCTCGCCCACTCCATCGAAGTCGCAAACATCTGCGCGCTCATCGCCGCCGAACTGGGCTTAGACACCGAGATCGCGAAGCGCTGTGGCCTTTTCCACGATATCGGGAAAGTCCTCACCGAAGAGTATGACAGCAGCCATGCCCTCGCGGGAGCTAGCTTTCTCAAACAGCACGGCGAGGAAGATGCGACCGTGCTCAACGCCGTCGCTGCCCACCACTGTGAAGTACCCGCCGAGAGCCCTTATGTCGGACTTCTCATCACTGCAGATCGCCTGAGCTCGATGCGCCCAGGCGCACGTGCCGAAAGCATGGACGGTTACATTCAGCGAGTTCGAAGCTTAGAAAGTATCGCGCTCTCCTGCGAAGGGGTCAAAGAAGCCTACGCGCTGCAAGCAGGCCGAGAAATTCGTATCATCGCAGACCCTGGAGCGATCGACGACCTCGATGCTCGTCGCCTCGCGAAAAAAATCCGGAGGCGCGTCGAAGATGAGCTTCAGTATCCGGGAACAATACGGATCACGGTTATCCGTGAGAGCAGAATATCTGAAACAGCTAAGTGATCCGAACGCCTGTCGTCTGATCACTGTATCCAGTTATTAGCTACGCCTTCTTAATCAGGCGTAGCCCTAGCGCCGAAACAGAAAGCGGCAGCCTCAAATGGTCATCGATGCCTGCCTCGACGGAGTCTTCAGGGTAATCAATCCCCATCGACACAATCACTGGCCGGCGACCTTCAGGCAATTTCTAGTGGATTAGACGTGTCACTTGACTCACTTCAGATCCGAGCAAGGGATGCGATAGTATGACCAAATCGAAAGAGGCATTCTCCAATGAATCAAGAACTTCGTTTGCACTCTGAACTACCTTGGTTGCCTTATTAAAATGCTTCAGGACCCGTCGAGTCGTCGCGCCACGAGCACGATGGGAATCCGCTAAGAGCACATCCAAGGGCAGATACGTTTTGTAATCAACGAATGGGCTCTTGGTTAATCTGCGCCTGTTAGAATTTGTTAAAGCAGCTCGTACCTTCGCCTCAATTAAATCTTCGTCATCGAGCTCTAATGACGGAGCCTCTTCTTGATGATCTGACTCGTTCATCTTGCGGCCATCTGCAAAGAGGAGAGCCTCGCAGCCCGCTTCAAGAACAAGGTGATTTGCAGGCTTCGCTAAGAGTAAACTCAGTGCATCGTTTGAAGCTTGCTCTCTGTTCTTGGTCTGAAAAGCAGACGTCAGAACGAGTGCAGGAAGCTTATCAAAATCATCTAATGATCTTAGCTTCTCAAGGACTTCATAGCCATCATCATCCCCAAGCTCCGCCGCGACCCAAACAATATCCGGCTTAACACCTTCTTTAAGAGCCGCTTCGGCCTTTGATGCATCATTCGCTATGTGTACTCGAAAGCCATTACGCTCAGCAGTTGCCTGGAGGCCTATCGCGTGCAGCATCATCTCGCCCTCGGGCCAACCAAGGGCGGCGTCCGATTTCACCCTGCCGTAACGGTTGGTGAAGTTGGGGCTCTCGCGATGTGGATGAGTTGGAAATGCGCCCTCGTCGGTCTCCCCTACGGTGGAGCCAAAGGGGGTGTTGCGATCGATCCCCGAGCACTCAGCCTGAGGGAAAGCGAACGCGTCGCCCGCCGCTACATGCAGGAGGTCTTACCTTTTGTTGGCCCCAACGTCGACATCATGGCACCCGACCTCGGCACAAATCCACAGACCATGGCGTGGATGATGGATACTTACTCGAACATCATCGGCTGCTCAACGCCAGCGATCGTAACCGGTAAACCGATTGAAATTGGTGGCTCAGAAGGACGCGAAGAAGCGACGGGTCGCGGGGTCGCCTATATCGTGAAACGCTACCTTGAAAGCCACCGTATCCGACCTGTCCAAACGCGCGTCGTGATTCAAGGATTCGGAAATGTCGGCTCAAATGCCGCACTTGGTTTTGTTGACTACGGTTATCGCGTCATCGGTATCAGCTACGTCTCAGGCGCATTCCATAATCCAAAAGGGATCGATGTCCACGATGCCCTCCGGCACGTCAATACGTATGGGTCTCTCAAAGACTACGAAGGTGCCGAGTCGATCACGAATGAAGAACTTCTTCTCCTCAAGTGTACCGTCCTCGTCCCGGCCGCTCTCGAGCGAGTGATTGATGCAGACAACGCACCCAAGCTAAACTGCCGCTTTCTTGCCGAAGCTGCCAACGGACCCACCACAACCGAAGCAGACAAGATCATCGAAGAGCGCGGCGACATCGAGATCATCCCCGATGTCCTCTGCAACAGCGGCGGCGTCATCGTCTCTTACTTTGAATGGGTCCAAGGCTTGCAAAGCCTTTTTTGGTCCCGCGAGAAGGTTCTACAAAGACTCTTCGATCTCCTCGACAAAGCCCGAGCTGAAGTCGAAGACCAAAAAGAGCGCTTAGGGCTAACCCGGCGAGAAGCCGCTCAAACCCTTGGGATCAAGCGCGTCGCGAAAGCAAAACAGCTGCGTGGCATCTTTCCTTAGCCCTTGTTTTTCTGGCGGTGATAGCTCAGCCACCACCAGTGAATAAAGTCCTTCACTGCCGACGGCTTCATCCCTGCCCGTTCATTCTGCATCCCGATTCGAATCGCGATGTGCCAATGGATCATGAGTGTCTTCCACCCCGTGAAGAGCGACGCACCCGGCGCGTAAATGTGGGTCGGCTCTGACGTCAGACCATTCAACTCAATCATTTTTAGGCCCTGCCCTGCGCGAAGGGCAACTTCTGATGGTGCCTTAAAGTCGAAGCGCCCGTAGTAGAATCCCTCATACGAGCGCGAAATCTTTTCAACTGCCTCAAGCAGCTCGTCTGTCAATAAGTGAGCTCCATCCAAAAAAGTCGCACCCCGAGAGTGTGTCCCAAGCTCAACCAACGGCACTCGCTCACCTAACTTTGGCACCTCAAGAAGTGCATCAGACATCTGATCAAGGAAATAGGTAGCTCGATCTACAGTGCGATCATCGGCCAAAATAAGATCTTCAAGCGATCGCTCCCCATCACCCGTCACAGAGGTCAATTGCTTGATTGTGATCGAAGAGATCACTCCTTTTTCAGCCTCAGGATACCTGTAGTAGAATACTCCATACTCAGGGCCATCGACGAACTCTTGGAGAACGAGGGATTCATCCAAGTGGCCAAGCGTCTCCTTTGCCTCCTCTTCCGATTTAACAATTCTCACCCCAAGACCACGCTGACCCTCGTCGGGCTTGATCACGATTGGCCAAGGCTGACCCTTCGACTGAATCGCACGCAGCCGTTCCATTCTCTCATCCAGCGGTTCACCTACGGGACACCGGTCCCATGGGATGACATGTGAGGCAAAGGTTGGCATACTCGCTAAGATATCCCCCTTGCTTTCGCCGATGAACCCGCCGTGCGGCATCCCGGGATTCGAAAGGGTGAAGATCATCGGCTTGCGGTAGCGAATAAGGACAAGCCACAAGACGTAGATAAACACCGGTGCATTCACCAGCCAGAGCGGCCAATACTCCCAGCGTGTACAGCGCCTCCATTTACCCAAAAGCAGTCTTCGCCCGCCCCAACTCAAGGCAGGTATTCCGTATCCAATGATCAGATACAGACATAAGCCCGTCGCCAATAGAAGCGGGAGCGCATAGGCCTCGTATGAAGCATAGACTCTGAGCATCTGCTCCCCGATCAAGCTGGCGCCTCCGACAAGAAGCGGTGTCCAGATCGCGGCCGCGACCCCAAAGAAAAGGAGAAAGCGTCCAAGAGGAGCCTTCAGCACGCCCGCGGTAAAATAGGTCGCCGCCCTCGTCCCGGGCAAAACCCGAGAGACCAAGATGATGACCGCGCCGCGCCGCGCGAACCAAGCCTCGGCGCGTTTCTCAGCCTCTGGGCGAACGAACCAGCGCATTGGTCTCCGAGAAAGCGCGCTCCGACCCAGAGATCTCCCCGCCGTGTAGAGCAGTAGATCGCCAATAAAGATGCCGAGGAAGCACGCGATAACGGCTGCTGGGAGTGAAATCAAACCATTGGCCGCGAGTAAGCCTCCGCCAATACAAGTCAGGTCTTCCGAGACCATCGTCGCAGCCATGAGGAGACTGATGACGATAAAGAGCGCTAACCCCTCGTAGTGCCAACTGCGGTCCCTGACAAAAGGCTGATCCGCAGCATTGATACGCTCGGCGCTTGCTTCAGCTCGAAGGGTCGCTTCACCCGCCTCAGCACGAGCAACGAAATCGGCGAACAGGGCCACATAGCGCATCGGATTTGAAATCACATCGAGGTGGCCGCCATCGAAGAGTTCTAACTCGGCTTGAGGCACGAGGCGGGCGTGTTCCTTTGCCGCTTGGATCGGGATCAAGTTATCCGCCCGGCCATGATGGATGAGCATCGGGCCGACGTAGCTTTTGAGTGCCTCGCTCAGGGGTCTTTGATCCGTATACAAAAAGTTACGCGCGTAGCCTAAATCCAGGGGCTGCTTCTCGAAGAATCCAAAATGCGGGACGAGCAGATCGATGCCTTTCAGCGCGGCCCACTGCATCCAGTGCACCGAATGGTTCAGCTCATAGGATCCAAAAAGCTCATACGCTTGAACGCCGATTGCCGACGCCATGATCAATGAATCAATGCGATCCGGCGCGATCCGGGAGACCTCAAGGATGACGCCTCCGCCCATGCTGTAGCCCAAGAGGTGAGCCTCTTCTACGTCGAGCGCATCGAGCAGATCTAGGACAGCGTAGCCATGCGCCGCGACCGAGTAGTCTGTTACTTCGCTCGTTGATGCGCCCAGCCCCGGCATGTCCGGGACAAGGATTCTCCAATCGGGCAGAGCCTTCTCCAATTCACGCTTGAGGCCTCGCATCGCCGATGAAGCGACGGGGCTACCGTGGATCAGAACGAGCGTGGGTCCTTCATCGGGCCCACTCGTGTAGGTGGCCATCTTGATCAAGCGGCCTGTTCGTTCTCCGGATGCTAAGCGCTCGGGCACCTCGAAGATTTGCATACCCGACGGAAGCGCTGAGGTGTCAGATACGATCCATTGCCCAAGATAAGAGGCTGCCAGGAGGAGGAAATACAGGACCCAAACCCAGCGACAAATCGATCTCATCCGCGCGGCTCTATTTGATCCGTTGAATCTTCAGGCTAACCGGCGACTTAAACCCCGTGCCTTCATCTGCTCGTTCGTGGTAGTCGAACGTGATCAGCTTCGCCTTCACGAAAATCTCAGACAGGCTGACCGTTTCTGCATCTTCGCGGCGCATGCTCACGCTCGCTGCGGGATCAGAAGTATCAAAATAGCGGTGAAACATCTTCAGAGAATCGGCCGACGTAGCGCCCCCCGCATTCAGGGAGGAATAGATCGCCTTGCGCCGCTCGGTCACCCGCTCGGTATCGACCGAAGACGTCGTGAGCGGGAGGCTTTCCGTCGCGACGACAGACGCACTCAATTTCTTGCCATTTGAGGTCCAAAGGCTCCCCTCGCCGGTGGGCGAAACCCGCAAAAAGTGAAAGGGTGCGAAGTCCTTCTTCGCCAGCTTCGAAAGCGCCGCTTTGACAAGTCGGTTATCCGTCAACGGTGCCAATGACCTGACCAATTCGCCTCGACTCTTTGGGCGCTTCTCAAGCCCTTCGATAGTCGCGTCGTAATAATTCAAGACAGCGGAGGTCCATCCCTGAGGATTAACCCCAATCCACGTTCCGCGGCCGACCGGATCTTTAGGGCCGTAGAATATGCCTGCCTCATCGGCCCACTCTATGGGCGCCTCAGCGGGTGCGCGCGTAAGCTGCTCATCGCGATTGAAGAATAGGCAATATCCGCCCTTTTCTATAGACCAAGAAACGGTGCACATCGCTTAAGCTGATTGGGAGCGAAACTTCAGCGTCGAAGGAGCCACCCCAAAATCAGCCGGAAATTCAGCAAAGTCTTGGGTCTGCGAGATCGTCACGATCAAGGCGTAGTGGTGAATCGTGTGGCTGATGAGAAACTGGAGTTCGCGCGAAAGGCTGGAACGCGTGGATTGCGCCTCAACCCCGCCATCCATGATGACTTCGAGCGCGGGCCCGTCGTCGGCTTCAATCGTGAGGGCGGAAAGCCCACCCTTGAGCGACCAAAGCGCGCCGATCGCCACCGAGATCTGCGTTTCCACTTCGATATCTCGCGAGCGAGCATCATAGTTCACGCGGCCCTTCGCGATCCCGTCGAGGAGCTGCTGGTAGTGATCAATGTTATGTCGAAAATGACCTCCGATTGCGCTACCAAAACACACCGTACTAGGCGTCGTGTAGAGCTCAGCAGGCAAGCATCCAAGAAACTGGATGCCTTGCTCGAGGCAGGTGAGGTTGTCTTCTATCAGCTGATGCATAGAGGCTAGACGTAAAAAATTAGGATTATACTGGTGTAGCTACCGCTGCGACGCAACCGCGTTTCAACGCGGACATTTCAATGGAATAGAGGGCGCTCATCGCCTTTCATCCCATAAAAAGTGCTTACGCTGGTTCCTTTACCAGGGTGACAACGTTCTCGATGTGGCGAGTTTGCGGGAAGAGGTCAAAGGGCTGAATGCGCTCCACACGGTAGCCGCGATCGATCAGGTAGCGCAGATCACGCGCCTGCGTATCGGGGCCACAACTGACGTAGACGACGCGCTTCGGCCCATAGGCAACGAGCTGCGAAAGAAATAGTTCGTCTGAGCCACGGCGGGGTGGATCCATCAAAACGCACGTTTCAGCGGCAGGGAATTTCAGTTCCTCGAAAATCGCCTCAGCCGAACCGATGAGAAAATCGGCGTTTTTTACCCCATTGAGCGCCGCATTGGCTTGTGCCAGCGCGACGGCGGGTGGACTCACCTCGATGCCGGCCACCGCCTCAAAGCGCTCCGCTCCACAAATTCCGAAGACCCCGACACCGCAGTAAGCATCGACAAAATAGCGCTCTCCACCCTTCTCCGACTCGTCGAGCGCGTACTCCACGAGCAACGGCAAAACGTAGGGATTGTTCTGGAAAAACTCCCCCGCGATGAACTGGAAGCGCTTATCGCCCACCGATCCCGTGCGCAGGTCTTTGTTGTCCGTCGTCACCCCATCGTCGCCTTCGCGCAGGAGGAGTGTGCCGCCCTTGCCCTTTTTAGGTGGCATCGCGTGCATAAGAGCGCGCTCTTCAGTCAGCCGTTCATTGATCAATGGGCGGGCAATCGGGCATTGCTCCACATCGATGATCGAACGACTTGAATAGCGAAGAAAGCCAATCGGGCCCATTTTCCCATCTTTGGGCCGCTGGTAATGCGGCGTCAGCTTAGAGCGATAACCGTAGGCCTCAGTTGAACCCCGGCACGGCTGGACTTCAATTTCCAAGCCCGCCAAACGGCGCATGAGCTCAACGATCTGCGCTGTCTTCCACCGCCACTGCGCCTCATAGCTGAGGTGCTGATACTGACAACCGCCACACTCTTGAAAGAGCGCACAGGGTGGCTCGACGCGATCCGGCGAGGCCTTCAGGACTTCGACGAGATCGGCGTCGGAGTAATTCGTTTTGTTCCGCCAGATGCGAGCTTTCACACGCTCACCGGGGAGCGCAAAGGGCACCATCACGACCCAATCGTCGATGCGGCCAACGCCTTCACCGAGGTTTGTCAGGTCATTGATCTCCAGCTCTACCTCCTCGTGATAGGCAAAGGGTTCGGGGACGAATTTTTTCGGAAGTCTCACAATCGTGGCAGTGAAATTGGCAGGGCCAACTTGTCGGCGGAAGATGCCATTCCGCACGTATCTGGCAAGGACGCATATCTTCGCTCGAAATCAGCTCGTCGGCTGGCGGGTTTTTATCCTCACTCATCAGCAAGCCCACCGATGTCTTCTTCGCCGCCCAATCTCATCACCAGTCTGCAAAACCCACGGGTCAAAGACCTTGTCCGGCTGCGCGACGCCCGCCACCGCCGCCGTGCGGGCTGCTTCCTCATCGAGGGAGAACGTGAACTCGAGCGCGCGATCGAAAGCGGATGGGAACTCAGCACCCTCTTCTTTGCGCCCGAAAGCTTTCTGCGACCGGATGCGATGGACCTCGTCGAGAAAGCCAGCGAACGCTCGATCGAAGTCGTGCAACTGAGCAAGAGCGTCTTCGCCAAAGCCGCCTACCGGGAAAACCCCGATGGCCTCCTCGGCATCGCCCCCGAGCGCCCCCGCTCACTCGAAGACCTTACTCTTAGTAAACCCGCCTTTCTCCTAATCGCTCAAGGGGTCGAGAAACCTGGCAACCTCGGAGCCCTCATGCGCTCGGCCAACGCCGCCGGGGCCGATGCCCTCATCCTCTGCGATGCCGTCTGCGACGTTTACAATCCAAACGCCATCCGCGCCTCCCAAGGCGCTTTCTTCGACCTCCCCATCGTTGAAACAAGCAGCGCTGAAGCCCTCCTCTTTCTTGAAGAACAGCACATCCAGCCCGTCACCCTGACCCCTCACGCCGAGGATCAACTCTGGGACATCGACCTAAAGGCCCCCACCGCGCTCGTCCTCGGACCCGAAGACAAAGGGCTCTCGCAGGAATGGCTCGAGGCCCCCTGCCGTCCCGCGAAGCTGCCGATGTCGGGTATCACCGATAGCCTCAACGTCAGCGTCACCGCCGGCATCGCTCTCTTCGAAGCCGTGCGCCAGCGCTCGAAATAATAAAATGGGGTCATGTTCCGTTTAATTCATAGTAGAATGAATACTCGGAAGCTATGTGTGACTGTTTCGATCGTCGGTATCTGCGTATCGATAGTGACTATCGCAATACTTAGGGTATCTACTATTTCAGCGCTTCAATACCCCATTCCGGATGACGCGGCAGCAAGACCAGGTGTCAGACACTTCTTGGGTCAGCCTTCGCCGACAATAATCAGCGAAGCCACTGATGGCTCCCTTTTCAAGGGGCTGCCCAACTCAACATGGGATCGAGAAGAGTTCATAATAGAGCGTAGCCGCAATGATGTGTTATCCATTGAAGGAACTCTGTTTGATGGGGATTCGGGAACATGGATGCAAACTTCCATGAACTCCCGCAAGGGACTGACTTCACTCCATTGCTCAAAGGCCTCACAAATGACAGCTGCCACTGCCCGCATTGGGGCTACGTTTTCAAGGGAGCGTTTCGTTTCATTTACGATGATGGGCACGAAGAAGTCTTTGAAGAGGGTGATGTATTTTACGCCCCAGCAGGCCATACGGCCATCGTCGACAAGGATCTGAAGTTCATTGATTTCAGCCCGACAAAAGAGCATGAAGAAGTGCTTACCCATGTAGGAAAAATCATGGCTCAGATGAGCGAGTGATTTTTCTAATACGTCGGATGATACAGTTTGTTGCCGTCGTCCCGCGACAGCCTCTCTTGTATCCACTTGGCGTTGGGTTGAATCGTCCTGCGTGTTTAGAGAGTATGGGCCACGGCATCGGCGGCGTTTTTGCCTGCGAGGTGGGCGAGCCAGAGGTTGGCGTTGGGATCTGAGGCATGGAGATCGACGAGCTCTCCGATCCAGAAGAGGCCCGCTTCGCGTTTTGATTCGAAGGTGCCGGGGACGAGTTCCTCGAGGCCGAGACCCCCGGCGGCGAGACCCCCGATCCGGTCGAGGCGATAGCCCTCGAATTTGAACTGAGCGCGCGTGAACTGAGAGGCGAGGTTCTGGAGCTCGCGCTGGGAGAGCGAACGCCATAACGCGGAGGGCTCGGCGCGGGCGCGCTGGAGGAGGGTTTTCCAAACCGTCTTCTCCAAGCCCGTCCATGGATACTCTTCAAGCGTCCTGCGGCCGGCCTGCTCCTGGAACTGCATGAGCTCTTTGGACGAAACGCCTTCTTGCCCGCGGCAAAGCCAGTTGATCTGGATCGAGCCTTTATAATTCGCGGCGGCGAGGGCGGCGGGGGCGCATAGGCTGAGACGCGTCAAAGCGGTGCCGCCGAGCCATGGGTGTGGCCCCTCGATCGAGCCTTCGGCACGATCGTCCATCGACGCGAGGCCGACCTGAACCTTGGTCGGAGGGAGGGAGCCCCACGTTCGTTTGCGCGATTCTTTGAGCCGCAGGTTGATCCCGGCAGGAAGAAAGGGCTGAATCGAAAGCGACTTTTCTTCGGCCCAGCGATAGCCGTGATTTTTGCCGCCACCGGTCGCAATGATGAGGCGCTTGGCGGTGATGGGCACCCCACTCTCAAACCACGCACGAAAGTCGTTATTATAATCGCGACCAATCTCCAGAGCCTTGGCGCCGGTGCGAATCGCCACGCCTGCCCGATTAAGCTGCTCGAGGAGCGTTTTCCGGAGTGCAACCAGGGAGCCACCATCGAAGACAGCGGACGACTCGGTATCAAGCGCCTCGAGCCAAGAGTGGTCGTTCAGGCCGCCCTGCGCGGACTGCCAAGTCACCGAGGGGTCCATCCTCTCGATGATGGGAACCGAGGTGTGGCGCCATCCGCCTAGAAGTGTGTCTGCCCGCTCGCAAAGACAGATTTGCTCCGGGCTGATACCGTTTTGCAGCGCGGTGAATACGGCTGACAGACCGGCCGGCCCGGCTCCAATAAGGGCTAAACTGAAAACTGGCTCTCCACGCTGCATAGTTCACGCATATCGAACTGGACAAGTCGTCGTAAAACGAGGAAGAAGAGTGCTTTTTTACAATTTAGGAACAATTTTTTCCTTCGCCATCGCCTGAGGAAAGATCAATACTGCGACGTAAGATAACTCACTTCTATTTTTGGACTACTCCCCCAAACCGTTGATTCAACCTGAGCCCTTCCTCGATCCTCCGCCAGCTATCCATGAGCGAGACGCTCACTTCCCATGTCGAACACCGCTGCAGCTTACCTTTCTGAAAATCAAATCGATTTCAGGACCGCGTATTGCAAAGTCTACGACTGCTCGGTGGACGAATTTGAACCACGCGTCCTCAGACAAACGCTGTTCTGGCATGCGCGTTTTCTCCGAGCTTTGGTTCGACCAATGCGGCCCGAAAGCTTCTTCGCAGAATACCTCCTGATCAAGCAAGCGGGGGATAAAATCTCAATATCCGATGTGCGAGGGGACGTGGATTTCTACCAGCACAAATACGTCAATGGCTTCATGATGCGGGAGAGCCTTAAAGCCCGTGTTTCGGGGCGCCGTCTCATTGGCCTCGCTCGACGCGTCTTCAAAGCGGCACAGAAATAGCCGTTACGCCACTTTTTCAGCCCAAATCGAGCTGTGTGGCTTGATCTACACCCTGTATCGTGTGTGATTGCGCTGTGTTTTCAAAAAGCCAGTGGATCACCACCTTCGTTCTGACCAGCGCCTGCCTTGGCGCCTACGTAGGCCTGCGCTCGATTCCCGTCGAAGCCTGTGAAGTCGTTCACTATGGCGCCTACATCAATGATGCCGGCGTGATTGAAGGCTGCGGAATCGAGGAAGTTGGCTTCTTCGATCTCGACGAGCTGAAGTATCCAGTCGCGCTTAAGCTAGAAGCGCTCAGCACGCCCCGGGTCGGCGAGGAAACGACCTTCGTCCTCCAGCTCGCGACCTCGACGGGGCGTCCTCTGGCCTACGAAGACATCGCGGTGAGCCATACTGAGCGGATTCACGCCATGATCATCGACGACGCCTTGGCGGACTACCAGCACCTCCATCCGGTCGATGGCGGTGCTCTCGGCAGCTATCACTTTACCCACACCCCGCAGCGCGCAGGTAGCTACGACTTCTATCTCGATTTCATTCCGCTGAAGACGGCCAAGCGCACGCTCCTTGCCGGCTCATTTCAAGTCGAAGCAGCACAGGGATCTGAAACCGCGGCGACATCGATCGAGGCACTGCCATTTCCCGCCAAGTTGAACTACCCCGAATCCAAGCTCGTCGTCGGGGAAACAATCGAACTGACCTTAGAAATCAATCCGCTCGAAGGCGACGAAAGCCTGACCCTCGACCCGGTCATGGATGCCTACGCCCACCTCGTCGCCTTCAGTTCAGACCGCACTGGCTTCGCACACTTTCACCCGACCGCACTGCCCGGCGTCGCTCCGGACCCAGCAGACCCGCGACTGGAGTTTCGCTTTTCCGTCGAGGAGCCCGGCGAATACCGAGTCTGGGCTCAATTCTCAGTCAACGGGGTCGAGCAATTCATCCCCTTCGATCTCATCATACGAGACGAGGCGTAAACCCTCCACCGCCGTCTTAAGCTCCACCGCGCCATGTCCAACCGCCTTCTCATCGCGATTAACATCGGGCTCAGTGCCGTCATTTGCCTTGGGCTGATCTGGCTCATCTACCTCTTCGACCTCGAAGACGTCGAAGCAGGGGCGCTCAGCTGGCTTCCGCATTTCAATGCCGCCTGTAACGCCACCAGCGCATCCTTTCTGACCCTTGGGATTATCCTCATCAAGAAAGGCAAGAAGCGCGCCCATGGCATTTCGATGTGCGCGGCGACGATCGCTTCGGGCACTTTTCTCGGCGGCTATCTCGTTCACCACACGGTTCACGGGGACACCCCTACGACACTCGAAGGCGCACTGCGCGGGATCTATTTCGCCATCCTGATCAGTCACATCCTGCTCTCAGTCATCGCGCTTCCTCTCGTTCTCAATACGCTGAGCTTTGCCGCCCTAAAGCGCTTCGACGCCCACCGGGCAGTCGCTCGCTGGACGTATCCGATCTGGCTTTACGTGTCGGTAACGGGGGTCCTTGTCTGGTTTTTTCTCCGCATTCTAGACCCAGGCATGCAGAGCAGTTGAGGCGGCGGGAGCAGACTAATTCGCCACGAAACGCGTTTTTCCTTGCTCTAGACTTCTCTCCAGAGTGTTTTCACCGTTTTTCTTTTCAACAAGGAGAATCCAACCATGTCCCAACATCCAAGTTTCAGTGCCGGTGGAAGCGGCTCCAAGAAAAAGCGCAATGTCCTCAAACGCTTCGAGCGTATTGCTTTGCTCCGCAAGCGCGGCGATTGGGATGCCGAAAAGGGCGTCTTTGGTTTGAAGAAGACGTTGCCAGACGAGTAAGCAGCTCGGCAGCTTCCAAATACTTTACTAACCTCTCCGTCACCGGAGAGGTTTTTTTATGCCTGCCGCCGGCTGCGCCAGCTCCCGAACTGAGCAAAGGCGAAGTACATCACGGCAGAAAAAATGACGATCGAAGGACCCGAAGGCCAATCGGTGGCATAACTCAGCGCTAGGCCCGAGACCACACTGATGGCGCAAATCACAACACCGCCGATCATCATACCTCCAAGCGACTTCGTCACCCGGCTAGCAGCCGAGGCTGGCAGCGTCATCAAAGCCACGACCAAGAGCAGACCAACAACTGACAAGAGCAGGACTACACTGAGGCTCACAAGGGCAATAAAGAGGGCCGAAAAGAGTTCCACTTTCACTCCGCGCAGGCGGGCAAACTCCTCGTCAAAAGCAGAGGCCTGCCAGATCGGATAATAGGCGCCAAGCAGTCCCAAGAGAATCGCATCGAGGATCAGGATACGCCACAAGTCTCCGGTCGAAACCAAGAGCAAGTTGCCGAAAAGATAGCTCGATGGATTTGCGTAGCCGGGGTCTGCGAAAGGCAGATCAAGCCGACTGACATCCCGACCGCCCACAGCGCGCCAAGCAAAGTATCTTCGCGCTCTGGGGAGACGCGCCGGATCACCTCCATGAGTAGACCAGCAATCATTGAAAGGAGGGCTCCACACCAGAGTGGATCCACCCATGCCCAGCCCAATACTCGTTCAGCATAAAGACAGACGCCGATACTGCCGAGCGACGCGTGCGCCACCGCACCGGCGAGATAACCCAACCGCTTCGCGACGATGATTGAGCCGAGGCTGCCAAAGGCAAAACTTGCCCCCAGTCCAACCAAGAGCCCAAGCCATAAAAAGCCATTTGGCCCAGAGAAAAGGTCACTCATGGCCGCCCTCCCCGTGATCGTGAGCGCAGTCGTGATCATGGCGCACGACTTGGACCGCGTCGCCGTAGAGCGCATGCATCGTCTCCGCCGTCAAACCCTCGGCGGCATGTTCAGTGACGGTGGTGTTAACGCAAAAAACACGTTCGACTAAGGACGAGACGAACGCGGCGTCGTGAGAAACCAATACAATCGTCAACTGGCGGTGGAGGCTCCGAATTTTCTCCAGAAGCCGTGTCTCAAGATGGGCATCGACCATCGCCGTCGGTTCATCGAGCAAGAGGATCTCTGGTTCTACCGCGAGCGCACGAGCGATCAAACCCCGCTGACGTTGGCCTCCTGAGAGCTCAGCCATTGGATGCTCAGCGACTCCGCTGAGTTCCATTTCATCAAGGCAGCCAGCAGCGATCAGCCGATCATTGCGGGAGTAAAACCCGGGGCGCATTCCGTTCAAACGCCCGGCGAGCACGACATCTTTGACTGTCAGGGGAAAGAGCGGATCAAATTCTAAACTTTGAGGCATGTAGCCAATCCGGCGTTGAGCGCGGCGCGGCGCTTTGCCAAGGATACGGACACTGCCTTTTTGCGGACTGAGGAGGCCGAGCATCAGCTTTAGCGCGGTCGATTTCCCCCCTCCGTTGGGTCCGACAAAACAGACCGTCTCGTGCGGGGAGATGCTAAATGAAAGGCCCTCCAGCACCTGACGTTGTCGGTAGGCAAACGCTACCTCTTTGAATTCAATCGCGGCGGTCATTCTTTCGATTTCGGGGCAGCGGCGAATCCATCCGCCATGGTTTGAGCGATCGAACGGAGATTGGACGCCCATTGCTCCGCTAAAGGATCCAAAACAATGAGTTCAGCCCCGATCGCCTCAGCAAGTCGCTGGGCCGATGGAGCCTGTATTTGTGGCTGTATATAAACGAAGCGAGCGCCGTCGGCACGCGCCGTCGTAATGAGATTGCTCAGGCCACGAAGGGAGGGCTCACGGCCTTCGCTCTCAAGGGCCACTTGCTCCAAACCAAAGGCCTCCGCAAAATAGCCAAAAGCGCCATGGTAGACATAAAAGCGACGCCCTTGGTGGGGCTCAAAGAGGTCTTTTAACTCAGCCTTGAGCTCAGCACAAAGAGCCGAAAAGGCCCGAGAATTTTTCGCATAGAGGGCAGCTCCGGCCGGATCAAGACGCGTCATTTGCTCGGCTAAAAGTACTCCTGCCTCTTCAACCGCTGCGATATCTAGCCAGCGATGGAGGTCCTCATGCTCGGCATGATCATGGTGCGTATGCTCACAGGCCACAGCCGTCCACTCAAAGATTTCTAAGGCTGGATTGGAGGCAGAAAGCTTAGGAAGCCAGATCCGTTCGAAACCCACCCCCCGTCGCCCAGTAGAGATCAACCATCGCCACTCGGCGCAGCATTCTAAGCCGCGGCGAATAGGACTCATGCCCTACCCCTGCCGGCAGCACAACAGTCACCTCGACACGCTCTCCACCGACAGCCCGAACGATTTCGGCCTGTGGCGGTAACGAAACCGCGACCTTTAGGACGGCCGCATCAAGACCGGCTCCCGACGCAACCCAGAGCCCCAATATCAAAGCTGCTTTGTTTATATATTTCATTCGCACAGTAAGAGTATAGCGAACGCGTCAACCCCCCGCATTTGCTCGAATTCCACAGCCAGTCGATGAGGGAGCCTTTCAGCGATCAAAAAGCGCGCCAAAGCAAGGCCTTGCCGAGTCCGAGAAACTGGATACCTGTAGTGGGTGATGGCATCTAAAGAGGAATTCCACAATCACTTAAGAAATCACGCCCTACTCTACCAACTCGGAAGTATCCTTTGTGGTATGGTTATGCTAGTGGGTGGGTTTTTCATCATCGTGAAGGTTCTTCAAGGCCCAGGAGAGACCGGCTTTGTTGCCAAAGAAGTACTCACTGAGGCAGAGATTCTCGCGTATTCAACACGGCCAGAGAATCAACTCTTTGATACACCCAACAACGGTGAACGCCTAGACCTGCAAGAAGAGTCATAAGGCGTGCACTCAAAGCGCACGGAGGCGTGCAAAGACTCACGGACATCCAGACCTTACGGCGTGCCGGGAAAGTCACTATTCACCGAGACGACAAGACCGATCGAATCAACTCGACCGTAATTTTTAGGACTCCAGATCACATCCGCTATTTGTATGAAACAAAAGGCTACACCATGACGGCTGGCTCCAATGGGGATGACATCTGGCGGCGGATTGAGATCACCCACGGAGCAACCCAATACAGTCGGCTCGATGGTCTCGATCGGATCCTGATCGAAATCGATCTCATGACCTTGAAGCCCTTCAGTGATTCGCTTTGGCGCGAGGGAGCATTAGCCCTTTTACCTGCAGGCAGCGATGACAGCGATGCCCCCTATGTGATCGAGCGCCGAAGCGGGCGCTACGTCGACAAGATGACGATCAACGCAGGGCATTTTCTATGCACGCAAAGAGACATTTCCTTCAAGAGCGCCGAAGCAGAGGGTCCAAATTCAGTCACCGTCGAATACGGCGACTACCGTTATGTCGACGAAATCCCAATGCCGTTTTTAGTCACCACGTCGGTTGATGCTACTCTAAGTAACACGACCCAGGTATCCGAAATCGTCGTGAACCCAGGTGTACTGAGTTACGTCTTTGGATCTACCCGAGCCACTGCCAGCTATCGCTGAATAGCACCCAGAGGGCGGCTGTCTACTAAGCGTCGCTATCTTCGAGCAGCGCTGGCGCGATCTCACTGTTATCGAAGACATTCTGCACATCGTCGAGATCGTCGAGAGCTTCGGTCAGGCGAAGGACTTTAGCCACCATGTCTTTATCCGTAATCGCGTTCAACGAACTCGGGATGTAGGCAAGCTCGCTGCTCCCTGATTCGATGCCGGCAGCCTCCAGCGCGGTTGCGACGTTGTCGTATTCACCCATCGGCGAGCGCACCTCAAAGTGGTCGCCGTTATCGATGATATCTTCCGCACCGGCTTCGAGGGCAACTTCCATGAGCTGCTCTTCGTTCGTTTTATCGGCCGCGATGAGGAACTGGCCCTGATGGTTGAAAAACGCCTGAAGCGCACCGGGGGTCGCGAGATTACCGCCGTTTTTGGTGAAAGTAGAACGCACGTCACTGGCGGCGCGGTTCTTATTGTCCGTCGTCACTTCGACGATGATACCAATGCCGCCGGGACCATAACCTTCGTAGAGCAACTCGCTGTATTCAACTCCGGGAAGCTCGCCCGTGCCTTTCTTGATCGCGCGGTCGATATTGTCCGCAGGCATGTTTGCCGCCTTGGCTTTGACGATCGTCGTGCGCAGGCGCGGATTGAACTCTGGGTCACCTCCGCCATTACGGGCCGTTAAGGTAAGGTCCTTGGAAAGGGTGCTGAAGATTTTGCCGCGTTTGGCATCGACGACTGCCTTGTGGCGCTTGGTCGTTGCCCATTTACTGTGTCCAGACATGGTTCGGTGGGTGGGAGATTGGTCGTAAGCGCCGTTCGCTTACTAGGGGTTCTTGCGTTTCTTTTTCTTCGACGGAATCGGACCTGTCTTCAAGACGGTCTTCTTCTCCTCACTCTCGAGGATCTCCGCTTCGATCGCAATATCTTCGGAATCCTTACTCCGCTTCGTCATCCAGGCTTGGAAAATCGAGAAGCCATTTGTCGTCGTCCAGTAGAGAACGAGGCCGCTCGAGAAGAAATAGGTCATCGGGAAAAAGATGAAAGGCATGTATTTGATGATCTTTACCTGCGCATTATCAACCGACGGCTGCGGCATCATCTTCATCTGGAACCACATGCTAACGAGCCAGATAAACGGAAGAACATTGATCGCACCCTTAATCGGACCGAGGGCAAAGTCTCCCAGCGGGATCGACGCATCCGGCATCGAAAGGTCCGTAATCCAAAGAAACTCAGCGAAGCGAAGGTCCGACGTATTCCGCAAAAGATTAAACATCGCGATGAAGATCGGGAATTGCAGCAGGAGCGGCCAGCAGCCTGAAAGTGGATTGATCTTATGCTTCTTGAAAAGCTCAAGGGTCGCCTGCTGCTGCTTCTGAGGGCTGTCTTTAAACTTCTCTTTGAGCGCGGCCATTGGCTTTTGCAGCTCTTGCATCCGCTTCGAAGAGCGCGCCGCCTTGGCGGTCAAAGGCCAAAGCAAGAGGCGGACAACCAAGGTCATTAAAATGATCCCGAAACCCCAGTTGCCAATCAGGCCGTGGATAAAGCTGAGGAGGCTAAAGAGAGCCTTCCCGACAAAGGCAATAATCCCGAGGAACATGCCCATGAACCAGCCGAAGTGCATGACGTCTTCCTGCTTGGCACCCATCTGCTTGAGACGGTTAAAGTCTTTTGGCCCCGAGTAGTAATCCATTACCAAGCTCTGTGAGGTGCCTGCCATCACGAGATCAAAATCGAACTCAATAAACGAGGTGATCCCAATCGACGGCTTCCGCGATTTGAGTGGGGTCGGATACTTCACCGGAAGCGAGAGGAGGCTGTTACCCGGTGTCTCTGGTGTAACGATGGAGGTGAAAAATTGATTCTTAACCGCCGCCCATTTGATCGATCCAGTGCGCTCGACACGCTTTTTGGCGCTGGAAAAGAAGCTGCTCTTAAACTTACTCGCGGCGATGTTCTTATACTTGCCATCGACATTGACCGAGGCGTTCAGGTCCATACCGTAAGGGTCGGCATTGGTCGGCGCGGCCGTCCCAATATTCAAATACAATTCCGACAGATCAAAGTCGGTTGTGCCTGGATTCAAGACCGTGAGTGTGTGGCGGATTGTATAGTCTGCCGGGGTCCCATCTTCGCCTTCGACCAACTCATAAGTTCGGCGAATGACCAAGCCCTGCGGTAGTGAGGTTTCAAATACAACGCGATCGTACGATGACTCAATCAGAGCAAAATCAAGCGCAAGCGGACGGAAGTCATTTCCGCTCAACTGCGAAAGGCTAAAGGGCAGTGTCTCTGCGAGGGCATGCAGCACAACGGGCTCTTCCGAATCCAGCTCGATCGGGTAGACAAACTCGCCATCCTCATCGCGCGCGATGAGGGCAACGGTCTTGATTGCGCCGCCAAGCGATGTGAGTGTCGCCTCGAAATACGAGTTGCCAATGACGGTTGTGACCTCGTCCGACGTTGGAGCTGGCGGCGGGACAACCTCTTGTAACATCCCAGGAACATCACTGACGATCGTCGCTGGAGAGCCGAAAAATGGCGCAGCGCTATCTTCGGCAGGAGCCTCGATGACAGGTGGGTTAGCAGCAGCCTCCTCCGCGGCCCGGCGCTGGGCCTCTGCCATCTGCTTGGAGTTCCAATACATCAAACCAAGGGCAGCAATGAGGAAAATCGTGCCTAAAAGTGTGTTCTTCTTATCCATGAAAAATTTAAAACGGAGGATCAGGAGGGTTCTGGGGCAACTTGGCAACCAGAACGGGCCTAGATTTCATTCTCTGTGCCAGTTTTGCCAAAATAGTGACGGCGACGGGCCCACCAGCCTGGCCAAGTCTTCGGCACTGGGTCGGGACCAGCGTGCCCAAAAGGATGACAATCAGAGAGTCTACGAAGCGCCAACCAGCTGCCACGCAAGAGTCCAAAGCGATCAAGTGCCTCGCCCGCATAAGCTGAGCAGCTAGGCTGATATCGACAGCCCATACCGGGAGCAAAGGCATGAATGACCGGAGAGATAATCCAACGGTAGAATCCTAGTAGGACGAACGCAGGCCAAAGATGCAGTGGTCGCCGCTTCCGCGAAGGGGCGCCCTCTTTCACTGCTCTCGCTCCTTATGCGTCTCTTCAGACAAGTGGTTTTGTTTGCCCAGTTGCTTCACCGCTGTGACTAAGCGGCGGCGGCAGGTTTCGAGATCAAAGTTAAGAATCGAGCGGCGAGCAGTCAAAACGAGATCACAACCCGCGGGCAGCTCTTCGATTTCGTGGCGGAAGGCCTCCCGTAGTAGCCGTTTTGCCCGGTTTCTCTCTACTGCGTTGCCCACGCGCTTAGACGCAACAACGCCAACTCTCCTCAGCCCTAAGCCCTCTTTCTGCTCTGTTCGGAGTAGGTGCACAAAAAAAGCGCCGCAATCTCGACGCTTTCCCTGAGTGCGCACGACTGAGAATTCAGTGGTGCGTCTAATATGCTGTTCGCGCCTAAAGCGCATGGCAGATACGCCAGCCAACCAGACTAGACAGACGCCGAGAGGCGGCTGCGTCCGCGAGCGCGGCGAGCTTGGAGAACCTTGCGGCCACTTTTGGTAGCACGGCGGGCACGAAAGCCAAATTTGCGCGCACGCTTTAGCTTAGAGGGACGATAGGTTGGCATCATAGCGGGTAATATTTAAAATTGAATGGAGGAAAACAGCGGGCAGTCTTTCGGCTGTCAAGCGGCGAAAAGCGCTTACCCACTAAGGATAGAAAGATAAAGCCGCTCTTTTCGGAGCAGCCTTACTTTCAAAACTTCAAAAAATGGCAGGCCTACAGGGATTCGAACCCCAACTAAAGATACCAAAAACCTCTGTGCTACCATTACACCATAGGCCTAAAAGAGACGCGGAATATGCCCCTGTAAAAAGCTCCGTCAAGCTGTTTTCGAAAACTCTACGTTGCTTCATGCAATTGAGGCTAATTACCCCCAGAAGGATCGACCGCGAGCGGCGTCAAAGTAGCAGAATCTGAATCATCGCGTTCATAACGGAAAAGCTGGGTCTTTTGCACATCGCACAAAGCGAAGAGAGCGGGAATGGAAGGTCCCGCAACGCCGTTGAGCACAAGGTAGGTGTCTCCGCCAAGTTGCTCGATCCGACTATCCAAAATTTCGATGCCCATGTTTCCGCCCAGATAGGCCTGAAGTTGCTCTGCGAGCTCCGGCAATTGCTGATTAGCGTCGTCAACTTTACTTCGATCGACCAGAGCAAATAACGACAGTGCGTAATTCCCCCGCTCGCTGCTGACTCTTGGTTCCATTAGATGGACCTGAGAACGACCGATGCATTCGTGCCGCCAAACCCGAAGCTGTTGGACATCACCGTGCGCAGCGATGCCTCACGGTATTCGCGCACGATCGGGAAGCCTTCGGCCTGCGGATCGAGCTCGGTGATGTGAACGCTGGGTGAAATGAAACCATTGTTGAGCATGAGCATGCTGTAGATGATCTCTTGGGCTCCGGTTGCACCGAGGCTGTGACCCGTCAGTGCTTTGGTTGAACTGATCGGCGGAATGTTGTCCCCAAAAGTTGCACGCAAGGCGCCGAGTTCGACGACGTCGCCGACCGGTGTGCTCGTGCCATGAGTATTGATGTAGTCAATCGGCGTATCCACGGTCGCGATCGCTTGCTCCATGCAGCGGCGCGCGCCTTCACCATTCGGTGCGACCATGTCTGCACCATCACTGGTCGCGCCGTAGCCAACAACCTCAGCGAGGATGGTGGCTCCACGAGCAACAGCGTGCTCATATTCTTCAAGCACGATCATCGCTCCGCCACCTGCGGCTACGAAACCGTCACGTGTTATGTCGTAGGGCCGGCTGGCAGTTGTAGGCGTGTCGTTATGACCCGTCGTCAGCGCTCCCATGGAATCAAAAAAGGCCGCCAGTTCGACAGACTCCTCTTCGCCCCCACCAGCAAAGACGATGTCTTGCTTACCCCAAGCGATCTGCTCGAGGCCGGCTCCCACTGAGTGGGCACTCGTCGCACAGGCACTCGTAATCGAGTAATTTACGCCTTGGATACCAAAAGCTGTCGCGAGGTTTGCAGAGACCGTGCTCGACATCACACGCGGGACCCGAAATGCGCCACAACGGCGAATGCCTTTTCCCCGTAATACATCAACGCCCTCAACCTGAGCAAAAGGTGAGCCTCCTCCACTACCGGCGATAACACCTGTTCGCGGATGGCTGACATGCTCTTTGCTCAATCCGGCATGTTCGATCGCCTGTCGCATCGCAAGGTAGGCATACGCGGCGGCGTCGCCCATAAAGCGGGAGAGCTTGCGATCGATTGAAGCTAGGAGAGATGTGCGGTCTTTGACCGTGCCACTAGCGTGACTCCGCATCCCACCGTCCTTGTAGAGATCACTGAATTCGATTCCCGAAATACTCTCGCGCAGCGACTTGAGAACACTCTCAAGATCATTGCCAATCGGCGAAATAATTCCAGCTCCAGTAATGACGACTCGTCGTTGCATAGTATATTATCTAAGGTTCTATCGTTGGGATCGCAACTCGTATCTCAATAGGGTCGATAATAGAGAAGAGGCCATCGTGGCCGTGCAAGTTCGATCCGGAAAAATCACAGTTACTAAGAGGAGGCCGAATTGGTGTCTGAAAAAAGGCCCACACGGAGCGAACTCGCGGTGTAAATTTCCTGACCGTCTGCAAGCACTCGGCCATCTGCCACCGCCATTTTCAGGCGTCCAGTAAGGAGGCGTTTGATGTGAATCTCGTAGGTCACCTTCTTCACCTCCGGAAGCACTTGCCCAATAAACTTCACTTCGCCGACACCAAGGGCCCGCCCGTTGCCGAGATGACCAGACCAGGTAATATAAAAGCCCACTAGCTGCCAAAGCGCGTCGAGGCCGAGGCATCCCGGCATCACAGGATCGCCCTCAAAGTGGCATCCGAAAAACCAGAGGTCAGGTTGCACATCTAGCTCGGCAACAACGAGGCCCTTTGAATGGTTGCCACCCTTCGCATCGATTTCGGCGACCCGATCAAACATCAACATGTTGGGCAAAGGCAGTCGGGCGTGGCCCGGCTCAAATAGTTTCCCTTTGCCACAGAGGATCAACTCGTCGCGGTCGTATGCGGTTTTGCGTTCGATCATAAAGGAATAAAAAGCTACAAATCCGACCACCCATAACGAGCTTTTTCCGCACCCACTCTATTCATCTGCACTCCTTGGAGATATTAAGAGGCCGACGTCGAGCTTCAGAACGAGTGATTCAAGGGGCCACGAATGCCCCTCATAACGCATGATTTCATTTTTTGGTCTGCAAAAGCGACGACCATAGGATTTGTCTGCAACGGTTGCCCTTCTACCTCAAAAGAAACCACCGAAAGCTGCTCAATCCAACTTTCATGCATTTCGTGAAGGCTCGTAACCCAAATAAAATCCCCCGTTCTGGCCCCCATGAGCGATTTCCACTCTTCAACCTCGGAGATCTTATCGCGGTCAGGCTCAAGTGACCAAAAAACGACGGGCAAATCGCGATGTGGCGTCGTCGATAGGCGCTCAGCGAAGCGGCTCATCAACTCAATCGCCTGTGGAACCGCCTCGGCATTAGAAGAGCGACCGTAGGGCACGATAAACACGCCAAGGCGGAAGGCCTCATCGCCTAAATTCACCAAAGCGCCCCGATCATCTAGCCCTAGGATGCCCGAAGCGGGGAAAGCGTCGCCTTCCTCTTCCAAGGGTAACCACCATCGCTCATCAACGAGCCGAGCCGCTGCGGCAGAGGACACTGGCCACCAACTGTCTAGCCACCATTCTCCCTCATACTGCCCCAGTTGCAGGCGAATGACCGCACCCTCACGGAGCCCCTCTGAAGTCTCGGGCGTAGCTCGCAAGGTAACAGGGCGTTCCGCCGGACTACGCAGGTCGGCGACCGAAATATATCCATCGCCATGATCCATCGCCGCTACCCGCGAGCCAGGTCTGCGGATACGCTGACACCCCGCTAAGCGCCAAAAGCACTGCAAATACGCATCTCATAACCATGGTCGAATCACTTTCATACGCCTCTGGACTTACTTTTGCACGACGCGATGGGCTCGACCAAGGAGAATAAATATCGAACAAGCTACTTGGTGGAGGAAATCTCCTTGTGTCTCCCGCCCTTAGCGTCGCACTCTCAGAATTCAATTTGATCCAATGACTTGGGAGATAATTTTTGTTTTATTCACCCTTATCGCCACTGTAGGCAGTTTCGTCTGGGAACGCGTACCGACGGATGTGACGGCGTTGACTGCCTTTGGGGTCATCCTTCTAGCGGGCTCACTCCCGATTTCGGATAACCTCCCGAAGACGGCCGAATTGTTCAATGTCTTCTCTTCGACGGCGCCGCTGACGATCGCGGCCATGTTTATCATCAGTGCTGCCCTAGAGAAAACCGGCGGGATCGAGATCATTGCCAACAGTATGGTCAAGCTGTCCAAGCTGGGAACCGGGGTTGTCGTCCTCGCAATGGTCTTTGTCGTGGGTGGGCTTTCGGCCTTCATTAACAATACGCCTGTCGTTGTCATTTTTCTCCCCGTCATCCTCCACTTGGCGAGAGAGATGGACGTGCCCGCGTCGAAGCTGCTCATTCCCCTCTCCTATGCTTCGATTTTTGGGGGAGCCTGCACGCTGGTCGGGACAAGTACGAACATCCTCGCCTCCGACATTCTTAGGCTGAACGGGCAGGAGCCTTTGACGATGTTCGAGCTCACTAAGCTTGGGTTCCCACTGCTCATCCTCGGAGCTATTTACTTGGCTTTTGTGAGCACTAAAATCATTCCTCGGCGCCAATCGCTGACGGCGATCCTCTCAGAAGAAGAGCGCCGCGAATACATCACAGAAGCTTACATCCGTTCCGGCTCTCAACTGATCGGAAAAACGATTGCTGAAAGCGGGCTTAAAAAACAAAGAGGGGTGCGCATCCTTGAGCTCGTCCGCCACGAAGTTGCAGTCAAAGACGACATCCGCACGATCATCTTTCAAGCGGGCGACCGCCTCATTCTCTCGTGCCGTCCATCCGGTTTTGTCGAGGCCTCCTCCGTTGAAGGCCTTCATCTCTTGGGTGAAGAGACGGGGCTACAAACGATTGCTGCCCACGAAGGATCGATTGTTGAGGGCGTCATCGGCCCGCGCTCCAGTGTCGTGGGCAAAACGATCAAAGAACTGAACTTTCGCCAGCGCTTCCGTATGATCCTGATCGCGATCCACCGCAGAGGGATTAACATGCGCGACAAGATCGATACGCTGCCCCTCGAATTTGGTGACACCATTCTGATGATGGGGACCGACGAGGCGAAAGAGCAGATTAGACGAGGGGGCGACATCCTGCTCCTCGACCATGCCCACACTCCGGCGCAAAACATGCGTTCGAAGCAGCCGATCGTGCTCGGTGTTCTCGCCGGCATCATTGGTTCCGTATCGTTCGGATTCCTTCCCATCTCTGCCGCTGCAATTCTCGGTGTCGTCGTCCTTTTCGTAACGAATACTTTGAAGCCGAAGGAGGCGTATGCCGCCGTCGACTGGAGCCTGCTGATTTTGATCTACAGTATGCTCGGACTCGGCATGGCGATGGATCGATCGGGTGCGAGCGGCCTCGTCACAGAGGGCCTCGTCGGGCTGACAAACGTTGGCATTTCGCCCGAGTGGCAGCCGTATGTGCTGTTGATCGCGCTCTATGCCGTGACGAATGCCCTCACCGAGCTACTCTCAAACAACGCAACGGTTGTCCTCATGACGCCGATCGCGATCGCCCTTGGAACAACACTGGGGGTCGATCCAAGGCCCTTTGTCATCGCCACTTGTATGGCCAGTTCGGCGAGCTTCAGCACTCCTATCGGCTACCAGACAAACACTTACGTCTACGGCGTAGGGGGCTATCGATTTAAAGACTTTCTCAAAGTCGGAATTCCACTGAACCTCATCTACATGGCCGGGGCAGTGATTCTAATTCCGATGCTCTGGAGCTTCTAAAGGCTCCTCTCGCAGGTCGATAATTCGTCCCAATATGCGGCCGAAGTGTGACAGTATGTCGCTTTATTGATTTCGCCTCAATTTGCAGTGCCTTCTATATCAGGCACTTATAGATTTCATTAGATTGGTATCATCCGTGCAATCTGTTGGGCACACCCTAACCCAACAATTAACGGATAAAACAATGAAATTCATCAGATACCAACAACCCGACATTCACAGTTCCCTCGGCAACTTCAGCAGCCTCTTCGAAGACGCGCTGACCCGCCTGGCTCCTCTTGGGCGCTCGAGTGAACAAACGCATCAAAGCCCCCGTAGCCAGCGCGTGAGCTACAAAGATAACGAGGCAGGCTTCGATTTCATCTTCGAAGTCCCTGGGACGAGCCGGGAAGACGTTAACCTTCAGGTTGAGAAGAATGTCCTCACCGTCAGCACCGAGAACCCGGGCGCCGATAACATCCACGGGGAAGACAACGAAAGGACTGGAGGCGGCAAAGTTCGCTACCAAAGCCAAGTCCGCCTTCCGCGCCACCTCGACCTCGAAGGAGCAAAAGCTCCGCTGGAGAACGGCATCTTGACCGTCAGCTTTCCCAAGGCGGCTCAGGCAAAAGCGCGCCAAATTGAAATCACCTGAACACTTCAGAAAAACGCGCGTCTACTGGAATAGGTGAGGATGTTTAAAGCTCTAACCTTTAACACCAAGATGAGGACTTAAGACACCCTCATTCAGACATAGTTCTCGAGTGAGAGACACAAGAGATAGCAAAGCAATGAGTACCCTCCATATTCAGGAGGCTTCAAAAGCCGACAGGTCCCACACCTGTCGGCTTTCTATTACTCAGGGTTCTACCTCGTTTGGCAAAAATATTTTACCGCAAAACTGTTGATGACCGTCCCCGTGCACCCCAATGGTCGGGGAAACATGGCAAATATCCTCACACCACTGCCCATCGATGCGCTGTCTCCAGACGTCGAGGGGCTGTGGAACACCGGACAAAACGTTGTCCTCAGCGCACCGACTGGATCGGGCAAATCCACCCGTATACCCCAAATGCTGGCGCAGCTCGCGGGGTCTGAAAAAACGATCCTCGTGCTCCAGCCACGCCGAGTCGCAGAGGAATGGCAGACGCCCCTAGGAAAAGACGGCGGCTATCACATCCGCCACGACAAGAAGATGACCGCCGCCACCCGGATCGTGTTTCTCACGGAGGGTATTCTTCTACGACGACTCCAACATGACCCACAGCTCATAGGCGTCGCGGCGGTCATCTTTGATGAATTTCACGAACGACACCTCGCTGGCGATGTGGGCCTCGCGATGGTCCGGCGTCTCCAGAAAGAAGACCGAGCTGATCTACGTCTATTTGTGATGTCCGCCACCCTCTCCCCCGAGGGACTGCAGGACTACCTAGCTCCGGCCCAAACCCTCCGCTCCGATGGGCGCACCTTCCCCGTTGAAATAGCTTATACGAGAGCCAGCGAAGTCGATAGCCGTGCCCCTGTTTGGAAAAACGTCGCAAGTGCCTTTAGGCGAGAAGCGCGCAACGGGTTTGAAGGCGACTGCTTGATCTTCATGCCGGGCGCCTTCGAAATTCGTAAAACGATCGAAGCCCTTGAAGCCCTGCCCGATGCGCGGCCTTATGAAATATTACGCCTCCACGGCGAACAAGCCTCAGAGGAACAAGATCGAGCCTTTCGCGCCTCGAATCGGCCCAAAGTAATCGTCGCGACAAATATCGCCGAAACTTCCCTCACTCTCCCCGAGGTTCGTCTCGTGATCGACAGGTCTGGCCCGGATCGCCGGCTATGACGCCCGCCGCGGCCTCAATACCTTGATTGTAGAGAACATAAGCCGCGCCTCGGCCGATCAACGCGCGGGCCGGGCCGGGCGAGTCGCTCCCGGGCGCTGCCTGCGCCTATGGACAGAGTCAGAGCACGCCCATCGCCAAGCTTTCCTCGCTCCAGAAATCCACCGATTGGAGCTAGCGGAAACCCTCCTCGGGCTCCATGCCGCAGGGGTTGAGTCGATCGAGTCCCTTGAATGGTTTGATCCGCCTAACAAAGAGCGCGTCCAGGAAGCAGAGGAACTGCTCACCCAACTCGGCGCCATCGATCTGAATAGCGGTCTTACAACCAAGGGGAAACACCTTGCCCGCCTGCCACTTCATCCTCGCCTAGGGTCCCTTGTTCTCGAAGCAGCAAAGCTAAAACAAGCTGATCTGGGCTGCCCCTTGGCCGGCCTCCTCGAGAGTCGCTCCATTTTAGAGCATCGAGTTGACCGATCGGTCGAAAAGCAACGAGAGGCCCTGCTGGAACCTGCGATCGACCTCGGCTCAGATCACTTAGCCCTCATCCTCGCTTGGCAGGGAGCCCAGCAAGCCCGATTTTCGCTCCCCTGGGGCAAGGCGCACGGGATCAAGATGAACGCGGCCCGCGAGACAGCCCGCTCAGTCGCCCAGCTCATCAGCGCCTTGAAAGACATTGATCAGTTCAAAACCGAGCCCGCCGCTCTCACCCTAGAGACTCTTCAAAGAATACTCCTCGCAGGCTTCGCGGACAATGTTGCCAAAAGGCTCAACCGCCAAAACTACAGTGCGCAAACAGCGCGTGGGCGCCGTGGCGACATCGACCGCCAGAGCCTGGCACGGACTGCGGAATGGGTCGTCGCCACCGAATTACAGGAACGCACGATCGGCAAGGAGGTCTCAGTTTTTCTGACTCAAAACACGCCGATTGACCCTGCTTTGCTCAAAGAATGCTTCGAAGACCAATTCACTGCGCAGCGCGAAACCCGCCTCGAGGGAAACCAGGGGCGGATCGTCACCGTGATGGAGGAACGCTTCCGCGAACTCGTCATTTCTAGCAAGGAGGCTAACGAAGTGGACCCGGATGCGGCCGCCGGCCTCCTTGCCGAAGCCGTTCGGAGAGGTGATGTCGTGCTCAAGGAATGGACCCACCGTGTCGACGAGTGGATATCTCGCGTCAACTTTCTCGCCCAGACATGCGCTGACTACGGTTTCACCCCTTTTACCGAGGAGGATAAAGAGCTCGTTATTGAGCAGCTTTGTTTCGGAGCAAAGAGCTATTCAGAAATCAAAAAGAAGCCTGTCATGCCTGTGATGGAAGACTGGATGCCAGCGGGTCTCGCACCTGAAGTGGAACGACTAGCTCCACGGGAACTGAATTTTGGAGACCGAAAGCGATTTCGTGTCCGCTATCCCGAGGAGGGCTCGCCTGTCGTCTCGGGCCAGCTACAGAAATTCTACGACCTCCCTCACGCCAGCTTCGCCCTAGCCGAAGGCCGCGTCCGGCCCCGGGTGGAGCTCCTTGCTCCAAATCAAAGGCCTGCTCAGCTCACGGATGACCTCGACGCCTTTTGGCAGGGCTCCTACCAGGCGGTCAAAAAGGAGCTCCGGGGACGTTATCCAAAGCACGAGTGGCGCTAATACGGTCGAAAAGTTGACAAAAGGAGGAACCGTGGATACTTTTTGAGAATAAAATTCTGCATCCAGGCCTCTTAGTTATATCGTATTTAGCATCAATTAACACACATAGAGAACTATGAAGCACATTACCCTAGCGACCACCGCCCTCCTGGCTCTTTCTACCGCGCTCAATGCCGCGACCCTTAAGCTCAATTTTGAAGACCTCGACAACTACACAGATTTCTCTCTCCAAGGCTTGTCGGAGGAAAAGACGAAAAACATCTTCGTGAAAGAAGTAAAACGAAGCCTCCGACTGAAAAAAATTGTTGGCGAAGACCGAAAACTCGAAATCACATTCGACAATATTGATATGGCGGGCGACATCCAGCCATGGCGCAATCGGCAGAATTCCGACATTCGCTACGTAGAAGGCATCTATCCCCCATCGATGGACTTCAAATATACCCTGCGCGACCCAAGCGGTGCGATCGTTGCGGAAGGTGAAGAATCGATCAAGGATCTGAACTTTGACTTCGGAATCACGAGCATCGGAAATTCGCATTTCAAATACGAAATGACGCTGCTCGAGGACTGGGCGCGCCAGACGCTAAAGAGCTCAGAGTAATCAACAGCTAACCCCGATTTTCTTTCAAAGCATCTCCCCTTATTTTGCGGCGAGGTGCTTTTCTTTTTCCCGAATCTGTCTCGTGCGCAAAGAGTGGAAACGCAGTTTCAGGAGCCCGAACCAAGACATCCGCAGTAGAATCTGGCCGTGGTAGAAACGCCGAATATTCGTATCGCCGTATGTCCGTTCACGATAGCGAATTGGCAAGTCACGGATCTTAAGGTCTAGCAGTGAACTCCCAAAGAGGAGATTAAAATCTCCGAAGGGATCAAAGTCACCAAACTCCTCAATCCGTTTCATTAGCCGCCAAAAATCGCTCTTTAGCATCATCTTGGTCCCGCACAGACTGTCCTTAACCGGCTGCCCGAGAATGAAGCTCAAGGTCATAGCAAAGAACTTGTTTCCGATAAAGTTCAAGAAACGCATGGCCCTATTCTCCATCGGATAAACTAGACGGGAACCATTCACAAACTCGGCATTACCGGAAGCGATCGCATCGTAGAACTTTGTCAGATCGCTCGGAGGGACAGTGAGGTCGCCGTCGAGGATTGTTAATACATCACCCTTGGCATGCTTAAAGCCTTCGTAGACAGCATCCCATTTCCCTTTTCCGGGCTGCTGACACCAATGTAATTTATGCGGTCCTTCATACGCTTCGCACTCACGCTGAACAACCTCCCACGTATCGTCTGTGCTGTGGCCTTCGACGATAATCACTTCGGTCCCCTTGCCAAGAACTGGGATCGTTTCAAGCGCTGCGCGGATGTTGCTCGACTCGTTCCGAGCGGGGATAACGATACTACAAGAAACTTCTTCGGTCAGGCGTGGCTCAAGCTTCGGTCGTGCAGTCAAAAAGAGCGAACAACCAAGGTGCCGAAGACCCGGGAGGCGCACCAAAAACCGGTTAAAGAAGCTAGAAATAAACGGGATCTCAAATGGGAATAATTGTTCACTACCCTGTTGCACGACTTCCCAGCCACTGAGCTCGAGAAGGTTAATCAAATCCTGACTATTCAAACAGTTATTCGCCGGCTGGGCAGAGACCAATCCCAGGCGCTGGGCAAGAACCAGAAATGGCTTCCAGATATAATTGAGCGAGGTGATATAGAGGCGCGTCCGCGGGTGCCTGCAGGACCTCAAAAGATCCAAGACCTTCTGCACATCAGGCAGATAGCCGATGAGGTAATCCATCAAGATGACATCGTAGGCCTCGACCGGAAGCCCTTCCTCAACATCGTGTTGGCGAAATTCTAGTGAGGGGTCGGAGTGCGCCCTCTTTGCCCGGTCGACTTGATTTTCACTCAAGTCGAGGCCTAGCCCATAACTCGGCTCAAGCGCGGCGAGCAAATCACCACGGGCCGAGCCCAATTCCAAAATACGCTGCCCCGGGAGGACGTGGTGTTTGAGAAGCCCCGCGATCTGCCGATGAAAGCCTTTTTGATAGCGTTGGGCGCGTTCTTGTGACTTCGAGACAGCCTCAAAGTAGGCCTTGTAGTTAAATCGTTTGGGTGCGGACATAATAAATAGACTCAGTTGCAGGCCTCAAGGACGACGGTCATGCGCCAGCCGAAGAGGCGGTGAATAAAGGATGGGAGAATTTTCTCAAACTTTCCCAAAAATCGGATGCAGCTATCTGGGAGCCTTTGGCGGCCAGAATATCCGCCCGTCAGTGGATACGCTAATGGATCTGAAAACTTCACCTCAAGGAGGCGTAACCCAAGCTCTTCACAGTGCGCTTCAAACCACTCGCGATGATGGAGAAACAGAGCAACCGCCATCCCCATGTTGGCAAATTCACCTTTCTCATCTACGTCGAATGAAAAGGGAGGATCCAGTTCGCTCGGCCGCATCGGTTCGACGTGAAAACGATTGTATAGCGGCATCGCAACCGGTGTTGCTGCAGGCTCGACGAGAACCAGCCGTCCTCCAGGGCGCAGGGCCTTCGCGGCCGATTCTAAAAATCGCAACGGCTCAGTAAGGTGATGAAAAACATCAATCGCAAGCAGGCCAGACCAACCATCAGGGTGTCTTGTGACCTCGTAACAATCCTCCGCTTGATCGACAAACCGAGTCTGAACCAGATCGCTTGTTACGAGGCCGGGAATGAGCTCGCGGCCCGCGCCGATACCAGCGCCGAGCTCAAGACAGGGGCCATCGACGATCCAGCCTAGAGCTTGTTGGTAAAACCGGCCATAAATGTAGCGCAAAGCGGGCGACGATTTCCACTTCGCTTCGCTCGCCTCCAAGAGACTTAAATCGTAAGTTATATCAGTCATTCTAGGTCAAGGGAGGCGCGTGTACCAGTCCTTAAGGTAGTCGCCCTCGGCCTCGTATCCATCTGTGGGCCAAGTGTAGTTGGGCGTCACCATCTCTTCATACTCTGTCGGATCTAAATTGTGCACTTCAAGCCAGTCACTCATTGCTTTATCCGTGACAGCGCGAACTCCCGTCACTCTGGAAAAACGCACGAGCCACATGGCGTCGACCCACATTTCCGCTACAACTTCTTTATCAAAGAAAAGATCCAGCGGTGGAGACATGTATTCCACTTCATCCCCCGTCGTTAGATTGACTCTATACTGCTGGAGCAAATAGACGTCGTCATAGAGTCCGATGTCTTGCATCCAGGGAATTGAATTCAGTTTATAGAAGAGGGCCTCTGGATACGATGAGGCATAGCCTTTGATGATAAAGGCCGTGCTCGTTCTGCTATATACAAAGGGTCTCGATTCAGCGGGTAGTTTACTCAGCTGCTCGTATCCGAATTCCAACGCAATGGCCGGCTTCAATCGACTCGTTGCTTCGCCCTGTGTGTTCGAAGCGAGAGTGAACGTTAAGAGATGTGCGGCGGCCAAAATTGGGAATGCAAGTGGTAGTCTTTTATTTCGGTACTGTTCTTGAAGAATAATCGGAACGGCCATGAGGCCAAAAATCAGTAGTGGCAAGCAGAGGCGAGAGACCATCAAGTCATCTAGATTTCCCCAGTAGTAGAACATGAGGAGACCAAAGTTAAACAACGTCGGCAGGCCAATAGCCACCCAAACCCATACGACATGAGTTTGTCCGATCCACTTCGGTATGCGCAGGCAAATAAACAAAAAAGCGACGACACAAATCACCGATATCAACGGTGCATTTGTATTATATATGCCTAGATTGAAAAGATAGTAGAGTGCATGGGAGATATTCTCGGACAAAAACCCCAACCCGAACGCTACCTCATCAGCGCTATCGAGCTGTAAATAGGAGCGGTTGCTCTGAAAGATCTTTTGCACGAGCAACGGCGGGACCAAAAGGGCTGGTGAAAAGACGGAGAACCATGTCAGGCTAAAGGTCCTCTCGCGCAGTCCCTTTAAAATAAAGAGGACGGGAATCGACGCCGTATAAAGGATCGATTCGTAGCGAGCCTGCGAAAGGATAACGCCGAGGAAGATAAAGAGGGTCAGGCCCTCTATTCCCGAACTCCGAAAATACCGCCAGCCAGCCAAGGCAAAGGCGACCAAGAGAAATGCGTTCACTGGTTCCAACCCTGCAGAAGTCACCACCTGAGCCAGCAACGGCAAACCCGCCATGAGCAGGGCTAGAGTCAGTCCCATTCGAACGCCCGCTAAGTGGAAGCCCCAAAAATACAGCGCAAGAAGCAGGCCGGTTCCGGCCAGCGCATTGAGGATAAAGGCATTTTCAGCGCGAAAACCGGTCAAGTCATGCAGCGCCGAGAACAGGTATGGGACCAGATATGGCCGCTTGTCCGGCATATCCGTCATCAGCTCCAAGTGCCCATTCAAGTAGTGCGCCTGTAATGGAATGGCAACATAGCGATCCTCATGCATACTCTGTGCAGTTCCCGAGATGACTGCCTCATCAGCCAGTATCTTCATCATGTGAATCTCGTGCAGATGCAAGAAACCGGAGAGCAAAAGAACGAACGCAATCGCCACCTTGTGAGCTCGGCAATGGCTTCTCAGCACAGCGCCCAGCTCCTTTAGGTCCTTCCAGCAGATGACGAAAAACAGCGCAAGCGTTGCCGACATCAGCCAATAGCCCACATACTTGATGAGGAAGACCGACTGAGGCGGGCTGATGACGAAGAGGCACCCCACCAACGTCACGACGGCCATCAGTAAGCTGATGGCTAGCATGAGGGTGGTTTGACGAGAAACTCTAAGAGCGGTCTTTGCGGCCATGGTGAATCGGTGAGAACAAACTAGAACTCTTTATCGGCAAATCAGAACACAATTGTAAAAAATTTAACGAAATTCCGCGTCTAAACGCATGAATGGGTAAAGGCCGACGCTTTACGGGCCGATATGAGAGACACCTATGTCGGCCACGCTACGCGCCATCAGAATCTTCTTCTTCCTCCTCTGTATCGCAGGAAGCTATATCTCGACGCTCGTGATTCCCGGTTGGGAAACGCAAGGCATCCGAGCAATGGTCGGCGGCGGTGCCCTCGGCGCCCTCGTCATCCTTACTGACATCCTCCTCAAAGGCTTTTCGTTGCGCGGGCTTTCAGCCATCTCATTTGGCCTTTTCACGGGCTGGCTCGCCGCCTACTTCATTACGAATTCACCGCTCTTTGATCTCACTTTTGATGATCCCACCCAAGCAAGTGCGATCTACCTGCAGAATTTCTTTATCGCCCGCGTCGCCGTCTTTACCGTCCTGATGTATCTAGGAGCCGTCATCGCCCTGCGCGGCAAAGACGAGTTCAACCTCGTCATTCCCTACGTTCGGTTTGTGCCTCATGGGGTCGATGTTCCTCTCGCAGTGACAGACGCCAGCGCGCTGATCGATGGTCGCATCACAGGTATTGCCGAAAACAAGTTTCTCGGCCACGCCTTGATCGTCCCTCAGTTCGTCCTCGATGAATTGCACTTTATTGCCGACAGCAATGATCCACAGCGCCGTAGTAGAGGGCGTCGCGGCCTCGAATCCGTAGCCAAGCTCAAGAATTTAAGCCACGTCGATCTACGTATTCACGAGAGTACGATCGAAGATTACCGTAAAATTGACGCAAAATCAGTTTTTTTAGCGCAATCGCTTAAAGCTAAGATACTCACGACCGATTTCAATTTGGCACAGCTTGCTGATCTACAAAACGTCGAATGGTTAAATATAACAACACTTGCAAAAGTCCTCGCTCCGGAAACCAACGCCGGGGAGACGCTCGAAGTCGAGCTGATGAAGTCGGGCAAGGAACCTGGGCAAGCTGTTGGGTACTTAGCCGATGGGGCGATGGTCGTGGTCGAGGATGCGGCCTCCGAAATCGGTTCAACGGTGGAAGTACACGTTCAGAACGTTCACTCATCGACCTCCGGAAAAATGGTCTTTGGCACCTTGGAAGAGACTACGCATAGATCCCTAGCTTACTAATTATCAAAGCTTAACAAATTTGCAAAGATGACCAAAGAGCCCCTCAGGGGCTTGCAAAAAAGAATTTTATTTTCTACAAATCTATCATAAACCAATAATACTAAGAAAAGAGAGAACATCATGAAGAATAGCAAAAAAGGATTCACCCTCGTTGAAATTATGATCGTTGTGGTCATCATCGGCCTCTTGGCCGCTATGGCTATCCCCGCGTTCCAAAAGGTCCGCACAACATCACAAGACAAGGCGATCACGAACAACTTGCGCCAAGTTGCATCAGCTGCTCAGCAGTACATGCTCGAAAGCGGTGTAACACAAGCCGTCGCTACCACAGATCTCTATGGTACTGACAAGTATATCTCAGCAGCGCCTACAGCTGTTCGTGGTGAAACATACGCTTTCACTATCGGTGCCACTGATTCGTCGATCACGACAGGTAGCATTACATATACCTTCTAATCAGTTCGAAGTTTTTATAACTCAAGCGTGTCCTCGAAAGAGGCACGCTTTTTTTATGTACGCGCATAGCCATTCGATGGAAGAAGCTTTCCCTCCGCCTCCGACTCAGCATCGTCACAACTAGCTAAGACGACTCGCCCCTATTTGATTCCGTGCCTGAACATAAACTCAAACTACCGATAAAGTGGATCGCCCTCTTTGGAGTGCTTCTCATCGTCATCGCATTCGTCATCATTCGTGCGAACGGCCTCAGCGGTGAAGAGTTGAAGGCGCTCGCGCTCGCGGGAATGCAGAACCTGCAAGCATGGCTGCTTGGAATTCCCCTGCCACTTTACATCGCTGCCTTTATAATGCTTCCCGCTCTTGGCACTCCTGTCAGTGTCTTCTACCTCACCGTCGCAGCTGTCGCGGGAAGCCTTTTCGGCGGACTCCTCACCTCTTTGATCTGTATCGCAGGAAATTGCGCCCTCTGCTATTGGGTAAGCGCAGGATTTGGGCGCGAGTTTATCCTAAAATGGGTTGAGCGCAAAGGGATGGAAATGCCTCAAATTACGGCCGAAAACCACGTCGCGGTAACGATCATGGTCAGGCTCTCTCCCCTCCCCTTTGTTTTGCAAAACTATGGCCTGGCTATCGGAGGAGTGCCATTCCGTGGCTACATGATTTGGTCCGTTCTCTCCCAAGGGTCTCTCAGCGCAGGTATGATTATTGTCGGTGGAAGTCTCTTTGAAGGAAACTTCAAATACGCTCTCTTCGGGCTCTTCCTCTTCTTTGTCGCGATGGTGGCCGTTTCGTGGTGGCGTCGTCGCAATCAACAAAAAGTCAATGTCGCTGGAGCCTGAGCCGCCAGAAGAGCTTCTGAGCGTCAGCGCCTTGACCCACCAGATCAAGGCCTTGCTCGAGCGATCGGTCGGTGAATTTTGGATACGCGGAGAGATTTCGAACCTTCGCCGCCAGGCCAGCGGGCACCTCTACTTCACCCTCAAAGATGACGGTGCGCAGATCAGCGCCGTCATGTTTCGCGGAGATGCGAGCCGGATCAGCGGCCAAATCAGCGACGGGATGGAAGCGATCATCTACGGAGGGCTCAGTGTCTATCCCCCCCGGGGTAATTACCAAATTGTCGTCCGGATCCTACAGCCAGGAGGGGAAGGCGTCCTCCGCCAACGCTTCGAAGCCCTCAAGGCCAAACTCGCGGCTGAGGGGCTCTTCGACCGCGAGCGCAAACAACTGATTCCGAAGCTTCCAGCACGCCTCGCCGTCATCACTTCGGCTACGGGAGCGGCGCTCAAAGACTTTGTCAGCATTCTCCAACGTCGGGAGTGGCGCGGCCACGTTCGCATTCTACCGGTCCGCGTGCAGGGAAAAGAAGCCGCCCTGGAAATTGTCGCGATGATTGAAAAAGCAAACGCCGAAAATCTGGGAGATGTCATCATTTTGACCCGTGGCGGTGGGAGTCTCGAAGACCTTTGGCCGTTTAATGAAGAAGCCGTCGCGCGATCGATCGCGGCAAGCTCCCTTCCCATCATTTCTGCCGTCGGACACGAAATTGACTATTCGTTGAGCGACTTTGCTGCCGACCAAAGAGCAGAAACACCCTCCGCCGCCGCTGAACTCTTAACGAGTAACTTCGTCGAGTTCCACGAGAGTATCGATACCTTCCGTCAGCGTCTGCGCCGCCTCGTCGATCAGCGCTTAAAATTTGAAGCTGAACGCATCGAACGGATGAAGATCACTCTCGAGCGTCAAACACCACAGCATCGTATCGAGCAAGCATGGCTGAAGCTAGATGACCTCCGAACCCAGCTCGCCCAAAAAGGCGTCGCTAAACTTCAAGCGTCTCGACTTGAGCTCGCAAAAAAGCACCTAAGCTTGTCGAAACATTCTCCTGAGCTCCCGATTAAACACGCTCGGCAACTTCTCGGGCAGCTCGCATCGCGACTCACTCAATCCAGCCCGGAAGCACCACTGCGCCGCGGCTACGTCCTCGTGCGCGACCGTAAGCAAAACCTCATTACGCGCCGGGCCCACTTGCCAAAGAACGCAAAACTGGAACTCGAATGGATCGATGGCACCCTTCGTCTTGACCCCAAGAAGAAGGAAGTGGCCGAGCAAACTGGCCTAGCCCTCGAAGACTAAAAAGCGTCTATAATTTCGATGCCTAAGGCGATTCCGGAGGCGGAAGCTTCAGGAGAAGAAGAATGATCGGAACGGCGCAGAAGAGCAACATGACGGCAAAAATGATGCGCCGGTGGCATCTTGCTTTTAGCGTCATCGGCTCGACCAAATCGAGCTCAGGATCCTGTTCGCTACTCATCACTTACTCAGCGGTTGATGCGTCTGAAAAATCCACTACAAAGCGAAATCCGGTGAAACGGGAGCGCTCGTTCAACGAAACAAAGACGGCAGGAACACGCGTCAGGCTTTCCAGCGTATCACGCACCGACCCACCCCAGACAAGGATTTGGCGTTCGTCATTTGTCCGGCGATCAGCCGTCCACTCGCTTGCGTTGCCGAGCAAATCGAAGTAACCAAACGTATTCGCTTCGCGGGTGCCGACGATATGCGTGCGGCGCTCCGCATTTTGGCTCGACCACGCCATGCGCATCACTAAGGCTCGATCAACTTCGCCGAGCGCAGCTTGGTATTCCTCTCTCGTCGGAAGCTTAACTTCAAATGCCATGATCCAGCTCAAACGCTGGCAAAACTCCTGCGCCGCGCTAAAATCGATCGAGTCGACCGGCAACTGATTCCCTGACTGGCTGGAAGGATTGGCGCCCATCACGAGTTGGAAGAGGATCTGCGAGACCTCGTTTGAGAGCATCTTCTTATCGGCTGAGCCAGGCAACGGCACTAGCCGGCTGTAAACCGCATCCTGAATCGTCCCGAGGTCATCCCGTTTCAAATTCAAATAACGCGACTCAAGCAACCATTCCGGATTGAGATGGCGACTAGCAGAAAAGTTAGCATGCAGCTGTTCAACACCGCGAAAGAAGTCCGCTGCAAGTGGACTCGCATCGCGACCTTCGCGCGCCTGCAAAAGAGCAATGAGCTGAGCGCGGACCTTTTGAATACTATCAGCCGTGCTCGCGCTGAGAACGGATTGGCGCTCGCCCTCGAGCTCTTCGAGTAAACCTGATCCCGCCTCTGAGCTGTCTGGAAACTGCGCCGTGAGCTCGCGCTGAACATCACGGGCTTCCTCAAGCCGTTCCGCCGCAACAACGTATTCGCCTGCTTCAATCAGCGCAGTCGCCTCAGCTTTCAAAGCATTGCGCCTAGAAGCGAGTCCCGACGCCTCCGCATCAATAAGGAGAGTGGCGACTTCACGTTGATCCGAACGGCTGTTGTAGCGACTCGCGCGGAAATCGCGCTGCAAAGTGGCATGGAGCTCAGCGGCTTCCCGGAGAAGCGGGATGGCGGCATCTGCCTCGCCTTCCGTAATCATCAGCTTAGCCTCCTGAGCCAGTTCTATAGCTCGACTCGCGAGGGGAGCTGCTTCCAAATTCTCGCGCTGCATTTGCAGCTGACGAACACGCATAACACTGCGGTGCTCACCCCGTGCATACAGCGTGTTAATGTCCTCTTGAAGCTGAATCCTTGTTCAGGGCAGCGAGGCCATTCCTCTGTTCGGCCTTGATTGAAAGCCTGCTCTGCCTCTGCTTCCGGCGCCTCAGAGGACTTTAGTAAAGTGGCACCCGCATAGGTCTGATACTGCGCCTCCATACCAGTCAATTTATCGAGCGCGCTCGAATCACCGTAGATGCCGGTAGAGCTGACCTCACGCTGTTTCGATATAGCCAACTGCATGAGTTCCAGATCTTTCTCCGAAACGTCGCCGTCGGCGATCACGGCGACGAACTGCTCCTGCAGCTTAGCTACCTCTTTGACGAGCTGTTCAAGCTGATGAAGCTCGAGCTCGAAGGCCTCCGCTTCCTCTTGGTTCGAGTCGGAGGCACCTTGCGGGCCGAGCTGCGAAAGCAACTGCATACCGAGGAGAAAAAGTACGCCAACGCCGAGGAGGAGCCCGATAACGAGGGCTTCTTGCTTGGCCTTGCGGCGTTCGTTGGAACGGGTTCCGTATTTTTTGAAGAAGCTCACAGTTTCAGCGAATCAACTTGTCAGAAGATGGGCACTACGAATGCTTCCAACACTTCCATGAACTGCCTAGGCTGCGTCAAAGCCAAAAGGCGTAATTCGCATACGACTGCATATTGTGATTGAAACCCTCGCCATCCTCGCACCCGGACTACTCGGCGGCTCCCTCGGGATGGCTTGCCACGAAAAAGGTCTAGCTAAGCGTATCGTTGTCTGGGCGCGCCGCCCCGCCATTCGCCAGGCATGCGCAAATGGCAATTGGTGCGATGCCACCTTCGATACCGCAGCTGAAGCCGCTCGCGAAGCCGATCTCGTCGTCGTCTGCACGCCGGTGGAACACATCTTGCCTCTCATCCGCGAGATCTCGCCGATCCTCAAGCCCGGTGCTGTGGTGACCGATGTTGGCAGCACAAAAGCGGTCATCAGTCACGAGGCTCCAAACTCATTGCCCGAGGGCTGCTTCTTTGTCGGCTCTCACCCGATGGCAGGCTCGGAAAAAAGCGGCTTGGAACACGCAAGGCGCGACCTCTTTCAAAATAGCCCCTGCTTCATTACGCCACTGGAAGAAACTCCTGACCAAGCCTTCCAAACCGTCCGCGATCTCTGGGAAGGCGTTGGCATGCAGATCCTCGAAGCCGCACCCGATGTTCACGACAAGCTCGTTGCTCGGGTCAGCCACCTACCCCACTTTATCGCGAGCGCTCTGAGCGTGACGGTTGGCCGCACGGATCTCCCCTGGAAAGAAGCCTGCGGGCAAGGCCTACGCGATACGACGCGTGTGGCAGCTGGCCATCCGGAGATGTGGCGGGACATCTGCCTGCAAAACCGCGAAGCCCTGCTCAACGTTCTAAAAGATTTTCAAGGCAGCCTGACCGCCTTTACCGATGCACTCGAGAGCAAGGATTTCGATCGCCTCGAAGGCCTCCTCGAAGAAGGCCGCGGATACCGCAGCGAATTGAGTAGTTACGATGACTGATCCGCTTCCCATCCTCCCTTTCAACACAGCGGTCAATGGATCCGTCGAGCTACCCGGCTCGAAAAGCCTTACAAACCGAGCGCTGATCCTCGCCGCCTTGGCCGAGGGAACAACCACACTCACGGGGGTCCTCTTCAGCCGCGATACCCGCATCATGCTGAAGGCACTCGGGGAGCTCGGCTTGCAGATCACTGTTGATGAAACAGCCAAGAAGGTCGTCGTCGTCGGCTCCGGCGGCAAGTGGTCAACCCACTCCGCAGACTTCAATATCGGCAATGCAGGCACGGCGGCACGGTTTCTCACTAGCTTTCTCGCCCTACATCCTTGGGCTAAGTATCGGCTTGATGGCGATGCGCCGATGCGGAAACGCCCGATGAAGGAACTCCTTGATGTCCTTCGAGCACAGGGAGCTGAAATTATTTTCGGCGATGAGCCCGGTCATTTCCCTTTCCGCCTCAAAACCCGCGGGCTCTCCGGTGGACCGGCTCAAATCGATTCAAGTGCGAGCAGCCAGTTCGTCTCGTCGCTCCTCCTTGCCTCTCCCTATGGCAAGGCGCCTCTACAACTTGCGGTCGAGGGGATGCGCCCTGCCTTTGTCAAAATAACGACTGAGATGATGGCGCAGTTTGGGGTCGAAGTTTCACAGGACAGCGCTGGGCGCCTCATCGTCCCGACTGGCACAGGCTATCGGTCGCCCGGGGTTTATGCGATTGAGCCCGATGTGACGGCGGCGAGTTACTTCCTCGCCCTTCCGATCGTGACCGGCGGTCAAATTCAGCTGCCGGGTCTTCAGCCAGAGATGCTTCAGGGAGATGTGGCCTTTGCCGAGGTCATGCAACGGCTCGGTGCGACGATTACTAAATCCGCCGAGCAATGGACTGTGAGGGCCGCCTCTGAAAATCGAGCCGGGCTGAACGAAAACTTCGAAACCTTCTCGGATACCTTTCTCACTCTAGCTGCCCTGTCGCCACTTTTGGATACACCTACCTATATTGAAGGGATCGCACACACCCGAAAACAAGAGACCGACCGTGTCGCTGCGATGGCTAAAGAGCTCCTCAAGCTTGGCTGCGAGGTGATCGAAAAAGAGGACAGTCTCCACATCACACCTGACCGCAACCGCCTCCTCGCCGCCGCTCAGCAAGGCGTTGAAATCGAGACTTACGAAGACCATCGTTTTGCGATGAGTTTCGGCATTCTAGGCTGCGCCGATCTCCTTGGTGCTCAAACGCCTTGGCTAAAGATTCACGACCCTCTTTGCTGTAAAAAGACCTTCCCCGATTTCTTCGATAAGCTTCAAGCCCTTCACACTGCTAGCCATGCCTGAGAACGACCGCTTTCATGTCATCGCCCTCGATGGCGGAGCTGCCTCGGGTAAATCCTCATCCTCCCGCGAACTCGCAGCGCGTCGACACTTCCTCCACATCGACACTGGAGCACACTACCGCGCCGTCACTGCACACGCTCTCGAAGCGGCGATTGAACCGACCGCCGGACCAGAGCTAGAATCGCTCCTTGCAGACCTCACTTTCGAGACTGAAATCTCCACACGCTCCGGCTTGCTCAAGATCAACGGCAAGGTCCCCGTAGACGCGACTCTCCGAACCGAAGCGGTGAATGCCGCCGTATCGAAATTTGCCGCCATTCCCGCCGTGCGCGAAGCGGTAAAGCGCTATCAGAAATCGCAAGTCGAGGTTGCGCGAAGCAACCGATTCAACGGAATCATCATGGACGGCCGCGACATCGGGAGCGTCATCCTGCCAGGCGCCGACCTTAAGCTTTTTCTCTTCGCCGATGCTCAAACGCGCGAAAAAAGGCGACAAGCTGAGGGCATCAGCGATGCCATTGCTCAACGCGATCAGATGGATGAGAAACGCAAAACGGCTCCGCTCAGCGCCACTTCGGACGCGATCAAAATCGATAATTCGAACCTCAGCCTCGCCGAAGTTGTAACCAAGATCGAAGAACTGCTCGACGCCCTCTAGTAATTAAGGACTACGCCGAAGATCCAGCTCAAGGTGATGTTCCCGCCGACAAAACCGGAGATGAGTACGGTCACGGCGATAGGCGCCGCCGGTAGCAGTAAGAAAGCGGTTGCCAGCCCGAGATTGAGTCCACCCGCAAGCACTGCATAATCTCTAAGGCGGCGCTTGTTCCCCGTATTGAGTTCGGAGGGTCCTCTCGCTTCGCCTGAGCGTCCGTTCCATACAAAAAGCGGCCGCATATCAATTTACAAACAACGGTTCGGCGGGTCGTAAATCCACTTTTTCTCCTCTTATATACAGGGGAAAATCGAACTTTTACCAATGGATCAAATATCTGCTCACAGCCTCGTCTAAAACGCCACTAGGCGGTCAGCCGCATCCGAAACACTCTGAACCCGCCAAGTCCCATCGAGCGGATCCTGCAAGAGCTCGAAAAAGTAAGTCAAATCAAGCGTCACGGTGAGCGTTTCTGGATAAAGTTCCGTCATCTGAGACGCGTTCAAGCCACAGATCAATTGCACGTAACGGGAGGCGTCTGACCGCTCCAAGCGCTCTTTTTTGAGCTGCCGAATGAAAGATGGATCCACTCCGGCCGTTGTCAGCTCCTCCGTAAACTGCTTCAAAGCCTCGGCATAGGCATCGATCTCCGTCACAGGCGTCCGGCTCAGGCCCTCCAGTGCGGGAATGCGATGCACTTCTGTCTCAACATAGAGCGTGACGCGATACTCGTGAACGCGCTGTCCCTGCAAATTACGGTAAGGATTGCCAGCGATCCGGGGAAAGTTGAACCGCTGCCCGCCGAGCGCGACGGCGAATGCCTCAGGCGAGAGTTCCTCTCGGTAAGCAGCGCTCGTAAATCCGTAAGCTGCCTCCAGCTCCTGCGCATTGAGATAGTCAATAAAGGCCTCAAGCGTGCCCGCACTGGCAGAGGCCGAAACGCCTGCTACAAGTGGAACGGGTCGAGGTGCGATGCTCATCGACTGACCAAGAAAATAGAAACCCAGCGCGACAAAAACAAACAAGGAGGCCAAGAGTAGCCAAGGGCGCTGGGATTCTGCCTCGTCGCTGACAATCGGCGAAGCTTCGCTCGGTCCCGCCGAAGGCAGATCGGGAAAGAGCAGAGCCCACTCTTTCTCCACTCGGCGCGGGTTGAACTCCTCTAAGAGTACGCGCAACAGGTCGGCGAGTTCCGCCTCCGTTTCGAGGGCGGCATTCTCCCTCACGATTTGAATCGCGCTCGCAGGAAAATGAGTCGCGTCCCACTGCACCGCCGAGACCGCGTTGCTTTTTGAAACCGCGCGTTTGCGGTAGATAAAATCACGGATACCGGGCTGGCCATTAAGCTCTCCGAACATGTTCAGGGCCCAGTCTCCCGGCTTCGTGAGTAAGTTATCAATCGACCGAGCCGGACTCCCTCGCGAGCCTTGGAGCAAGGGCAGCTCGTCGTCGCCACGTAGAGCACACAAGCGCGTCCAGACGGCGAGAATACAGACAGCGATCGCGCCTTGCTGCCAGCGTACCTCGGCTCCTTTTTGTCCACTTTCGAGGATCGCCCCATCAGCCAAGACCAAGCGACTGCGCACAAGCGCTCGGGGGCTGAAAACCAGTTCAAACTGCGGCGCTGCTCCGGCCGCTTCTACCTCACCGTCGGAATTCATTGATACCTAATTGTGCTCTCGAGGGTCCCGCCTGAAGGCACTTGTCCATAGACGATGTGGGTATAGGTCCCGGGTTCGACGGTGTAGGTCCCGCTTTTCTTAAATTCGTAGGTTCTCCGACCCCTCAGGGCTGTTCCACGAATTTTGCCACTACCCGTAGCTCGGTGCTGAACCGATACCTGCGTGCCCGTGATCTGAATCGTCGGCGTGACTTCGCGCTCTGGGCTGAAGAGTGCGCGGCTCGTCCGGGTGCTTTCCATTGGCGCCGCGCCCAGGAGGAAAAAGTAGAGCAAAATCAAGGGCCAGAGGCCAAGTTGGAAAAGTCTCCCTTTCATAAGGTGTGCAAGCTATCTGTCCGAAAAGGCGGGGCAAAGGTTCATTTTCAGAAGAACGAATACTTCTTTTCTGCACAGAGTCACAAAAGTGCCCTAGGCAGCCTAAATTTTGCTGTTTGGGGAGAGTTTGGAGAAAGTCTGGAATGGATGGTATCTCATTCTACTACAATGGGTTAACTCTCCTGTAACAGGCCTGAAAAAGAATTGAGAAGGGTTTGGGAGTTTTTTGCCCCTAAAACGGCTTTAATAGGTGTAGGTTCACAGCGCCCAACGCGCTCAATTCACTTCAAACCACACGCTCAATGATTCAACGACTCGCCCAAACCTCTCTCCTCGGAGCCCTCCTCATCGGCTCCGCTCACGCCTCCGACTATGAAGGCGTCGTCCTATACGAACATGCCAACTACGGGGGCGACAGCCTCGCGCTCTACCCCGGTGAAGGCATTCCGAACCTCCAAGACTTTTGGAAAGGCTTCTTCGACAGCTGGAACGACGATGTCGGCTCGGTTGCTGTTTGGGGACCTGTCACGGTCTACCTCTACGAGCACGCCAATTATCAAGGGGACGTCATCGTTCTGAACGATCACACCGATGCCCTTTATGAGTGGAATGACGAAGCCTCCTCGGTCTGGGTCGAATACACCCCCTTCACTGGCTGGGTCGAAGACACGAGCCTCGATAGCTGGGTCTACTGGGAAGCCGACGGCTGGATCTGGCACGAGCAAGGTCTCGGTTGGATCTACGGAGGCGACTATGAGCCCTCCGTCGGTGGCTGGCTCTGGGATATCAGCCTCGGCTGGGTCTACACCAACGCATCGATCTACCCATGGCTCATCGGACCCAGCGGCGAAGCCTACTATTACTACACCGAGAACTCCCAAGAACGCTGGTTCTACGACGACACCTACGGCTGGAACATCCGCTAAGCTTAGCGCTACCAGCAGCTCATCCATGGCCCTTTGCGCCATCCAAATAGAAAGTACACCCACATGAACTTAAAACTCACCCAAACTCTCGTCGTCGGCCTTGTTGCCCTCCTCGGTCATGGCACTGCCCATGCCGGAGGCCTTGTTGACGACTTTCGCCTCGAACTGAAATGGAGGTCAGATTACGAATACAATGACTTCGAGGCCGCCATCATTCTCTACGAGCAAAGCCATTATCGCGGACGCTCGCTCATTCTCTACCCGGGCGAACAAATCGATAATTTTGATCATTACGAATGGGTCTTTCGCGTCCGCTCGATCGAAGTGATTGGTCCGGTCAGCACCGTCCTCTTCGACGAGACTGGCCTCTGGGGACACCAGCTAGATGTCTACCGCGACATTCCGGACCTGAGCGATTACCGCATGCGCCTGAACAACTACAGCAGCTTCTGCTGGCACAACCGCGCGCGCTCGGCTTTCGTCAGCTACCGCGACCCGGAGGTCTCGATCAGTATCCAGATCGGACCCGGCCGGATCCTCCCCCGCATCTTCTGCGGACGCCCGATTACCCCACACTACTACTGGATACCTCAGCCCAAGCGCTACCATCATCCACGGCCAAAGTGGTATCACGAACGCCCAAAAGCAGTTCCGCATCCACCCCACTCGCGCACCTACCGCCAACCGCCAGGACTCCCGCCACGCGTAACGCCGAAAGGCCGCCCACCCAATGCACCTCCGCGCACAACGCCCCCGGGCGCTCCACGCAACCGTCCACAAAGTGTGCCACCAAAACGCGGCAAGAGCCCATCCGCTCGACCGCCAAGTCGTAATGAAACTCCCACTACACGCCAACCGTCACGCACAGCGCCCACGAAGTCTCCAAGCGCTCGTCCACAGACACGTGAAAGTAAATCACCGCCTGCGACGCGGCCAGCCTCTCGTGCTCCTAGTTCAGCTCCTGCTGCACGGGCGCCCAAACAATCCCGCCAGCCCGCCGCCCGAAGCAATCCACGCAGTGCACCCTCTAGTCCACCACCTCAGCGTTCATCCAACAACCGCAGTGCTCCTCCACCACGATAACAACTCCTAACCAAACCGGGCGGCCCAAAGCCCCCGAACCGTAACGACACCTAACAACCGATCCCTCGTTTCCAATTCATCTGGAGACGGGGGATTTTTGTTTTTTTAAGGGCCATGCTGTCTCTTCTCCACCACTTGATTTCGTCATCAGGCTACCGTCAAATTCTCGGCCTTTGCCCTCGCCATGGATTGAGCACCGGACCTAGGTAACTGCCTATGGGAATGGATGACGCTCTCTCGCCGCTGACACTTCTCGCCAGTGGCTCCGCTCACGGGAGCACCGTGCTGACGACGCTTGCCCTGGCTCTCGGTGGCGGCGCCTTTCTGACCATCATCGCGAAGAAGCTCCACATCCCAGGGATCATTTTACTCCTCTTTGGCGGCGTTCTCCTCGGGCCGGAGGGCATAAATATCATTCAGCCGGGGGAGCTCGGCCCAACCCTCAACATCCTCGTCTCCCTCGCCGTCGGACTGATCCTTTTTGAAGGCGGTTTAACGCTCAACCTCGATGGCTATCGAACGGCGGGATCCGTCATTCGCCGACTGCTTTCGTTCGGTGTTATCGTGACGTGGATTGGCACCGCTGGCGCCATTTTCCTCCTCTACGATTTTGACGCTTCATTCTGCCTCCTCGCGGGTAGCCTCGTCATCGTCACCGGCCCGACCGTCATCCAGCCGATCCTGAAAAGGACCCGACTGAGCTGGAACCTCCACCATACACTCCACCGGGAAGGCGTCCTGATCGATCCGATCGGAGTCTTCCTCGCTGTCCTCGCTTTTGAATGGGCCATCATCGGTGGTGGCGAAGCAGCTCTTCTCAACCTCGGAATGCGTGTCGTTTCCGGCCTCGTCATCGGAGTCATCGGAGGCGAGCTGACCTGCTTCCTCCTCAAGCGGAAATTAATCTCCGACGAGATGCTGAACATCTTCATGGTCGGCGTAGCCGTCGTTGTTTTCGCCACGACCGAAAGCTTTGTAGCAGAAGGTGGACTGCTCGGCGTTACCGTCGCTGGTCTCATCATCGGTTCACGCCAACCGCCAAACCTGAAGTCGATCGTCGAGTTTAAGAGCACTATCGTCGATTTGCTCATCGGCTTTGTCTTTCTCCTTCTCACTGCCCGACTAGAGCTCGCGCAATTTGCCGAGTTCGGAGCCCAGGGCTTCATCCTTGTTGCGATCGTTATCTTGATCGTTCGTCCGATGGCTGTGAGCGCCTGCACCTCCGGCAGTGAACTCTCTATACAAGAGCGTGTTTTTCTTGGCTGGTTCGCGCCACGCGGCGTTGTCGCCGCCTCGATGGCATCTCTTTTTGCCCTCCGCATGCAAGATAGCGCGAGCGGAGATCCGGCCTTTCTCGAGGCTTTTGTCTACACCGTCATTTCCGTCACAGTAGTGCTTCAGGGACTGAGTGCTGGGCCCCTGGCAAGCCTGCTCAAGGTCCGCGCGAAAGAGCCCGAGGGCTGGCTCATCGTCGGTGCCCACCACGTCGGGCGAGAAGTCGCGCGCTTCCTACGCGAAACTCGTGGCGTGCCCGTTGTCCTCATCGACGGCAACCGCGGCGCCGTCAAAGAAGCGAAAGAGACCGGCGAAACGGCGATCTTTGGTGACGCGAGAGAGATCGACGATTTGCTCGACCGCGACGAGCTTCAAGGCATCGGCCGCCTCCTTGCTTTCACCGATAACGAAGACCTCAACGAACTTCTGTGCAAAAAGTGGGAGCCCACCTTTGGAAAGGGCCGCGTGCACCGCTGGGCAGCCAATGCAACCTCCGACAAAACCGCTACAGGAACCATCCTCTGGGCGTGGATGCCAAAGCCCTCGATGGTCAGCTCGGAACTTCTTCTCGGTGAAGCTGCGATGGTTGAGTTCGAAGGCCAGCGGATGAACAACCCCAGTGGCCTCGCCGCCCTCCTTACCGCTAACGCAAAAGAAGTCCTCATCGACCCCGGCCAAAATTCGAAACTCAAGGATGCGAAGAGTGAGGCGAAAACCCTCTATCTCCAGCGCGAGGCTGACTACCTCCTCGCCGCCCTCGACGCGAAGTGGATTTTCCGCTCGAAAGCCCAAGACCGCAGTGAACTCTTCCACGAGCTGACCCACACCCTCACGGCATTCTTTCCCGAGCTTAGCCAAGAAGACATCGTCGCCCGCATCGTCCAACGTGACGCAGCGGTGCCGAGCGCCCTCGGTCATGGTGTCGCCCTTCCGCACGCACACATCGACGGCCTTGAAACCCCCGTCTGCGCCATCGCCCAAATTGATCCACCGCTCGATTTCGACGCCGAAGACGGCGACCCGATCAACATCGCCTTTCTCCTCCTCAGTCCGTCCGATCAACCGGAGCTGCACCTCGCCATCCTCGGTGAGATCGCCCGGCTGATGAAAGACCCCTCGGTACGCGAACAACTACGCAGCGCTAAAACACCGGAAGACGTTCAGGCGCTCATCCGCACCTACCGCCGCCTCCACACGCCTTTCGCAGACGCACGCGGATAGCGAGCGGCGAAGCAGTTCAGGCTTTCTTCCCCGCCTCAGACCCTGCACATTTCTAGTCGATGCCTCGGATTCAACAGCTCAGCGAACGCGTCGCTAACCAGATTGCAGCCGGCGAAGTCGTCGAGCGCCCTGCTGCCGTCGTCAAAGAGCTCGTCGAGAATGCCCTCGATGCGGGCGCCGATCACATCGAAATCGAATTCCGACACGGTGGGAAAAGCTACCTCCGTGTTACCGACGATGGCTGCGGAATGGATGAGGCCAATGCCCTCATGTCGCTCAAGCGCCACGCCACGAGCAAGCTCAGCGAGGCGACGGACTTACTCACCCTGAACAGCTTTGGGTTTCGCGGCGAGGCCCTCCCGAGTATCGCCAGCGTCAGCCGGTTCAGCCTCCGCACCCGCGAGGCCGACGCAGAGGAAGGCGTCGAAATCACGACCGACGGAAGCCGTCCACCCGAGGCTAAAGCCTGCGGCATCGCGCCTGGCACAACAGTCGAGGTTTCCCGCCTCTTTCACAGTGTACCGGTGCGGCGTAAATTCCTTAAAACCGACCGTACTGAAGCAGCGCACATTACGCTCCTCTGCCGCCTCTTCGCCGTCGCCCACCCGGAAATCAGCTTCACCCTGCTCGAAGATGGCCAAGTGCGCTTTCGCGCCGCGCAGGCAAAGGACAGCCTCACCCGCGTCCGCGAAGTCTTCGGCAAACAACTCGCCGCTGACCTCACGCCGCTCCCTCCTTTCGAGCCCGATGCAGCGAGCGGCGGCATCGCCGTTTCGGGTCTGGTCGCCCACCCCGGCAAAGGCCGCTCTACCCGCGCCGAGCTTTTCACGTTCGTCAATCGGCGCCCGGTCGAAAGCCGCACCTTGCAATATGCGCTGATTGAAAGCTACCACACCTTCATCCCCAAAGGCCGCTACCCGGCCTGCTTTCTCTTCATCGAACTCCCCTCGGATGCCGTCGATGTAAACGTCCACCCGACGAAGCGTGAAGTGCGCTTTCGCGATGATGCCAAGGTCCGCAGCGCCGTCATGGAAGCCCTCCTTGCGACCCTCAAAGCCGAGAGTGAAAACGTCATTCGGCAGGCTGTCCCTGTCACCGATGCACGGCCCCTTTCGACGCAATCGCGCGCTCACCTCCCCGCACCGCCTCCATCTCGCCCAGCGCAGAATACCACGGTCAAGCCGCCTCAAGCGATCAAGCCAGCACCCTCTCTGGCAAGCACGCCCGCAGCCACACCACCGCTGCAAAAAGCAACACCGCCTCCCGCACCAGCGCCACAAAAACAACAAGCCCTCAGCTGGACCTTTCTCAACCTCGTGCAAAAGCGACTCGCGCTCTTCGAGAGCAACGAGGGCCTCATCCTCCTCAACCTGCAGGCAGCACAGGAGCGTATCCATTTCGAGGAGTTTCTCAAGCAGTGGGACAGCGCTGATAAGCCAGTGCAAACACTCCTCTTTCCAGCTAGCCTTGAGTTTGATCCGATCAGATCGGAGACCCTTGAGAGCAACCTCAGCCTCTTTAGGTCGATGGGGTTCACGATCGAGCCCTTCGGTCGGAACTTCTACCGGCTCAGCGCTACCCCTCAGGCTTTTACCCCCGAAGGTGCGACGGATTTCGTGCGCGACCTCGTCCCCGAGATCGCCGAACGCGGGCTACGCCAAAGCGAAGATGACTCAGTCCGCAAAACGATTGCCCAGCTCGCCGCACGCAAGCTAAGTCAACGTAGTGAAAACTGGGACACTCAGCACGTCGAAGCCCTCGCTCAACGCCTATTACGCTGTGAGCAACCCCTCTCCGACCCACGTGGTCGACCGACCTTCTTTGAGCTTTCGAGAAAAGAGTGGGAACGCCGCCTCGGGCTTTGAGGATCCTGGGCGGGCTCTGCCTTGTGTAAGCCGAAGCGTCCGTTTTTGGGCCATAATCCCAAAGAAAACCGGGTAAATAATGATTCGGCCCCAATTATGCATTCAAAACGGGCCTCAAAGACCGACTATTCTTGAAACTTACTCAAGGATCGGCTCATCTGTGCGATTCTTTTTAATGCTGGAGCCAACTGCTCTGCGAAAAAAACAAATCTGACTTTTCTATTATGCCGACCAAGAAAACGACTCGGAAGAAAACTGCCGCCAAAAACCCGGCTGCAGACACGAAGCTCACCCATCCTGGATTCGCCTTTGATGTCACCGATACGGTTGACGGAATGAAGGACTCGATCCTCAACCACTTGAAGTTCACCCTCGCCCGTGATCGAGCCTCCGCTACCCAGCGTGACTGGTGGATTGCTCTCAGCCGTGCGGTACATGACCGCGTGCTCAAGCGCTTCATCAAAACGATGGAGACGCACCACGAAGAGAACGTTCGTCGCGTCTACTATCTGAGCCTCGAATACCTCATGGGCCGCATGCTCGTGAACAATATCTGTAATTCAGGCCTCTTCGATTCTGCCTCCGGTGCATTGAAAGAACTCGACCTCGATTACGACGAGCTCTGCAAAGAAGAAGAAGACATGGGCCTCGGCAATGGTGGCCTCGGGCGCCTTGCCGCTTGTTTCCTAGATTCGCTCGCGACGCTTGATCTCCCAGCGATCGGCTACGGGATCTACTACGAGTTTGGTATTTTCCAGCAGGAGTTCGTCGATGGTCAGCAAACCGAGCACCCGGATGCTTGGCGCAAGTTTGGCAGTCCATGGCAGATCGTTCGCCCAGAATACTGCCAACGCGTCCGTCTTTACGGTAACGTCGAAATGACTTTCAACAAAGTCGGCGACCCGAGCCCTACCTGGGTCAATACGACTGAGATCATTGGTCAGCCTTACGATATTCCGATCTGTGGTTACGGTGCGGGCACGGTTAACTTCCTTCGCCTCTGGGAATCGAGCGCTTCGGAAGACTTTGACCTCCAGGTCTTCAACGAAGGTGGCTATGTCGAAGCGGTGCGCGAAAAAGCGATTGCTGAGACCGTCTCCAAGGTGCTCTACCCGAATGATTCTTCGGAGTCGGGCAAAGAGCTTCGCCTCGTTCAGCAATACTTCTTCGTAAGCTGCTCGCTTCAGGACATCATCCGCCGCTGGCGCTCAAAAAACGACGGAGACTGGAGCAAATTTGCCGACAAGAACGTCCTCCAGCTCAACGACACCCACCCGGCGATCACGATTGCCGAACTCATGCGCCTCCTCGTCGACGAGGAAGGCATCGAATGGGATCAAGCTTGGAAGATCACCCGCGAAGTCTGCAACTACACCAACCACACGCTCCTGCCCGAAGCGCTCGAGAAGTGGAGTGTCGCTCTCTTCCAAAAGGTTCTCCCGCGCCACCTTCAGGTTATCTTCGAACTCAATCGCCGTTTCCTCGAAGACGAGGTCGAAAAGAAATGGCCGGGAGACGACAGCAAGAAGGCCGCCCTTTCCCTCATCGAGGAAGGCAACCCGAAGATGATCCGCATGGCACACCTCAGTGTCGTCGGCTCGAGCGCCGTGAATGGTGTCGCTGCCCTGCACACCCGTCTCCTGCGCGAGAATCTCTTCAAGGATTTCGACGACCTTTACCCAGGCAAAATCCAGAACAAGACCAACGGCATCACGCCGCGTCGCTGGCTCTTGGCCTGTAACCCACCACTCGCTGATTTGTTCACCGAGACGATCGGTGATGGCTGGCAGAACGATCTCGATCGCCTCCAAAAGCTCGACAAGTTCGCTGACAATGCGGCCTTCCAAAAGCGCTTCATGGCAATCAAGCGGGAGAACAAAGTTCGCCTCGCTAAAATCATTCTCGATGAAGTCGGCGTCACGGTCAGCCCGGATGCGATCTTCGATGTGCAGATCAAGCGCTTGCACGAATACAAGCGTCAGCACTTGAACCTGCTGCACATTCTCTACCTCTACCGCCGCATCCTCCACGAGCCAGATCTGGACATGGTGCCGCGCGTCTTCGTCTTTGGTGCAAAGGCCGCTCCTGGCTATTGGCTGGCGAAGAAAATCATCCACGCGATCAACGCCGTGGCCGCTAAGGTCAACAATGACCCACGCGTGCGCGACCGCATCAAAGTCGTCTTCTTGCCAAACTACCGCGTTACACTTGCTGAGCGCATGATTCCAGCAACCGACGTGAGCGAGCAAATCTCGACCGCAGGTAAAGAAGCCAGTGGCACCGGGAACATGAAGTTTGCCCTCAACGGTGCACTCACTGTTGGCACCCTCGACGGCGCCAATGTGGAGATCAAAGAAGAGGTCGGTGACGAGAACATCTTCATCTTTGGCATGACCGTCGAAGAGGTCGAAGCACGCAATGCTGTCGGCTACAATCCCTACGACGAATACTACAAGAGCGAAGAGCTTCGTGCCATCGTTGACTGGATCGGTTCAGCCTTCTTCACACCTGAAGACCCACAGGCTCTCCTGCCAATCAAGAGCTCCCTCCTACAGGGCGGTGATCCTTACATGCTGCTCGCCGATTTCTGGAGCTATGTCGAGGCACACGAAGCGATCGACAAGGCCTACCGCGACAAGAAGCGCTGGGCTAAAATGGCGATCCATAACTCGGCCCGTGTCGGTAAATTCTCCTCCGATCGGACAATCAGCGAATACGCCAAAGAGATTTGGGATTTGAACGCTGTTAAGATTGATTAACTCTTAGAGGCATGACGCCTCGTCGAACAATTCCGTTTTTCCTGAGCCTGCTAGCCTTCGTGCTGGCAGGCTCTGTCTTTGGCAACGAGCCCGACGCGCCTTTCACGGCCGAGGACTTGAGCGCCGAGGATCGAGCAAGGATCACCCATTCCCCTGCCGATACCCTGCTGCCGCTCAAGGTAGGCGAACGCCTCGTCTACAAAATCGGCTGGAGCTTTTTCGACGTTGGTGAAGCCGTCCTCTCGCTCACTGAGGACACCTACGAAGGCGTTCCTGTTCTCAAGATGGAGCTCGAGGCCAAGACCAACTCGTTTGCCGATGCCTTTTATAAAGTGAGGAATCGGTCCACCACTTGGATACTACCCGACATGTCGCAATCGCTCGCCTACAAATCTGAGCAACGTGAAGGCAAACGGGAGCGCGACACCATCATCCACCTCGACCCAGAGAATCATACCGCCACCTACGAAAATCTTCGCAGCGGAGACATCCTCGGACCTATCCCTGTGACCGACAGTATCTGGGATCCGATGAGCATCACCTACTACGTGCGCAGCCTCCCTCTAGAAATCGGACAAGAACTCATCATCCCGACGACCAACGGAAAAGAACTGTTCCTCACTGAAGTCGACGTCGTCGAAAAAAAGCGCCGCAAGTTTAAGATCGGGCGCCGCGATGCCATCCTCCTCGAACCCAATATAAAAGACCTCGGTGGCGTCTTCCGCAAAAGCAAGGATGCCTCCATCCGCTTCTGGTTCTCAGATGACGATCAACAACTCCCGCTTCGAATGGAAAGCGCCGTCGCCGTCGGTAAATTCTGGGCTGAACTCGTGCGGATCGAACAAGTGCCGGACACGGATCAAGCCGACTTGTAATACGCCCGCATCTGCTCGCGGCCTTCGCGGCCGGGGTAGGCTCTTGATGGCGTCCATTGTCGTTTGAGTTCAAAACGGCTGAAAAACGCATCAAGCTCGGTTGCTTTGACGCCGAAGGGCGGACCGTTCTCTGCTCTGGGTCGGAGGTAAAAGATCCCTAGAAATTGACCGCCCGGCCGCAGGGCAAAATCAACGGACGCGACGTATTCTGCGCGGGCAGATGGTTCGAGCGCACAGAAGCAGGTGTGCTCGACGACCCAGTCGAAGCGCTCTTTTAACTCAGGGTCAGGCTTTAGCCAGTTGCCGAGCTCGTAGCGTTCTTTGCCCACAGGTGGAAAGCGGTGCGCCTTGGTGAGAGCGGACGGCGCAATATCCAATCCTAGAACAGCTGAGCCGCCGCGAGCCAGCGCTCGCACATCATGACCGGAGCCACAACCGGGGACAAGCACCTGCCCATCGATCAAATTGGATGCGAGGTACTCCAAGAGCGGAGGCGAGGGTTCGCCATGATCCCAACCGGTGTCACCTGCTTGCCATCGTTTTTCCCATTCAGCCACGCGGTTAAAAAGAGAGGTGAAATCCGTTCGCGGCAATCCTCTGAAGACATTGATTCGATCTTCGCCGGAAAAAAGTTGTCGCCCAGCGCAAGGACTCAAACTGTAAGCACTCCGTATGATACCCCACCGCTCCATTCGCACTGCTGCCCGAGCCATCGTCATTTGCGGCGGCAAGCTACTGGCTGTGAAAATGAAAGATAAGCGGGGCGTTTACTACATCTTACCCGGCGGCGGCCAAAAGCACGGTGAGAACCTTCACGAAACACTGGTGCGCGAGTGCAAAGAGGAGGTCGGTGTTGAGGTGAAAATCGGACCGCTCCTGTATGCGCGGGAATACATCGGCAGGAATCACGACTTCAATCGGCGGCATAAAAACTTTCACCAACTCGAGCATGTTTTTCGCTGCGAGATCGATGACCCCCATGCGATTTGCTCAGGTTCAGAGACGGATAATCTACAAATAGGGGTTGCTTGGCTAGACCTCGCGAATATCGATAACATCGCTTTTTTCCCGGCAGTGATTAAGCCGTTCTTCACCGAAAATGATATCGTCGTGCCTACAACTTATCTGGGCGACTGCAACTAGTCGACTACCAGAAGAAATAGTCCATCCGAGTACTCGCTGACTCGTCTGATGGCGGTTCAAAAAGGCAGCGCCAGACCGTCGCGTAGCGATCCCACGGACCTGGCATCCAGCCATTAAAGACCTGCTTAGGTTTGGCAATAGGTGCCCAAGGCCCGGAGTCGATCCGATCTTGAAAGAGCGTCCGGCCCGACTTCAGCGCAAAGTAGAGCGCCCTCTTGTCTTGAGTGTCATCAATGATCGACAGCCCCATTTCCGGAGAGGGGGTATTCTCGATGTAACGCTGAACAACCAGCCGATGCCGAATCATTTCACCATGCGCTTGCTCAAGCGCCTTGGCCAACGTTGCTCCGGTTCGCGGCCAAATGTTTTTTCGAGCTCCTCAAAACCTTTTAAGGCCTCAGCAAAGCGCTGCTCATTTGCGGCCGTGAGGGTTGTCTGCAGAAGAGCCTCAAAGGTGAGTTCCCGCTGCGCCGGAAGAAGCGTGCCGAAGCAAAGCCCTGCGAAAGCAACGCAACGACGCGCTCTCCGATTGAAGCCTAATTGCAGCCAGCTGGACATCCGCCTTGAGGTTGGAGCACCCATTATTCGCCGCAAGCAAAAGGCTCAGCCTTCAGCCATTGCATGCCCAGCGAGCCAACCCGTGGTCCACGCCGCCTGAAAGTTGAATCCACCGGTTACGCCATCAATATCGAGGGTCTCTCCAGCGAAGTGCAGCCCAGGAACGAGGCGGCTCTCCATCGTCTTGAAATTCACTTCGTCCAACGACACACCTCCACATGTAACGAACTCCTCTTTGTTCGTGCTCTTGCCGCGAACAGGCAACTTCGAGCTCTTGAGTATCTCGATCAGCGCCCGCTCCTGTGCCTTTGGCAGCTCCGCCCAACGCGTTTCCCCCGCAATCCCTGCTTGCACAAGAAACTGTTCCCAAAGCCTCGCCGGAATCGGTTGAAGTGGCCAATTCGAGACCATTTTCGCCGGCGCCTTTTGTCGCCGCTCATCCAGCGCAGCCTCCACATCGCCCCGCGAAAGACCCGCCAGCCAATCCAGCTCCAGCGTAAAGCCATAGCCACGAGCATGCAGCTCGCGCGCGCCCCAAGCCGACAGCTTGAGAATCCCCGGACCGCTCACTCCCCAATGGGTGATCAGCACAGGCCCGCGCTCCTTTAGCTTCGATCCCTCGACCGCCGTCACCACGTCCGGAACAGACAGGCCCGAAAGCGTCCGAAGCCACTCCAGCTCAATGTTAAAAGTAAACAACGACGGCACTGGCGCGATCACCTTGTGCCCGAGTCCCATAATCAAATCCTGCAAACGCCCTCCTGTCGGGCCGCCGGTCGCAAGTAAGAGCCGATCACACCGCGTCACCTCGCCCACTTTGCCTAAGCTGAGCTGAAAGCCACCCTCTTCCAGCTGCTCAACCCCCGTCACCTCAACGCTTTTTGAGAGCTTTACGCCTAAACTACGGCACGCCCCCAGCAGCGCTTCCATGATCGTCAGCGAATCATCCGTCACGGGAAACATTCGTCCATCCTTCTCCGTCTTCAGCTCGACTCCATGCGCGTCAAACCAGGCCACCGTATCCTCCACCTGGAAGCGGTGAAACGGCCCGATCAAGGCCTTCCCGCCCCGAGGATAATTCTGCACCAGTCGCCTCGGCTCAAAGCACGCATGCGTCACATTACACCGGCCTCCACCCGAAATCTTCACCTTCGAAAGAAAACTGCTTCCCCGCTCATACACCTCGACCACTGCAGAAGGATCAGCCTCTGCCGCCGTAATCGCCGCAAAGATCCCAGCAGCTCCACCTCCAACAACCACGATACGTTTAGAATTCAACACCCCCCGACCTCACCTCACTAGCGCCCCCCCCACAACGATACAAATGATGAATTTTGAATAAGGAGTGATGAATGAATAAGCTCTCAACCTATCCTGAAGTAAAAAGTATCCCCCTTTCGGCCCCTTCCACCCTCATTCGTCACTCATAATTCATCATTTATCAATTCCCCCTTCCCCTCTCCCCCGTCATCATACATCACTCACCATTCATTATTTAAGACCGCCGCCATGCTCACCCTCTCCGAACTCCATAAGTCCTACGGCCCGCGAACGCTTTTCGACGGCATCACGCTCCATCTCCAACGACGGCAGCGCATGGGCTTCGTCGGCCCAAATGGCGCAGGTAAATCCACCCTCTTCCGCATCCTCCTTGGCGAAGAAGAAGCCGATAGTGGCGAAGTCTCTTGGGAACGTGGTGTCCGCCTTGGCTACCTCCCGCAGGAGATTATGCAAACTGGCGAAGCCAGCATTCTCGACATCGCCATCGGGCATGTCGATGCCGCCGAAGATGATCATCATCACGAGGTCGATTACACCCTCGAGCCCCGAGCAAAGAAAATCCTCGCTGGACTCGGCTTCCAAGAAGGCGACCACGCCGCCCCTGCCCGCACCTTCTCCGGTGGCTGGATCATGCGCGCGCACCTCGCTCGACTCCTCGTCGATGCGCCCGACCTCCTCCTCCTCGATGAGCCGACAAATCACTTAGACCTCTCCGCTCTCCTCTGGTTTCAGGATTACCTAAAGAACTACCCCGGCGGGATCATTGTAATTTCTCACGACCGCGCCTTCCTCAACGCCATCTGCTCGAGCATGCTTGAGCTCCGCCAGCGTCAGCTCTACCGCTGGACCGGCAACTACGACAGTTTCCTCGAACAAAAAGCTGCCCACGAAGTGCAACAGGCCGCACTCCATAAAAACCAGAAGCGCGAAATCGCCCACCTCCAGAAGTTCGTCGACCGCTTCGGAGCCAAAGCGACGATGGCCTCACGCGCGAAATCGAAGGAGAAAGCCATCGCTCGCATGGAAGCCGACGCGATCGATGCCCCAACAGGAGATGGCCCAAAAATTGGTCGCTTCAATTTTCCCCAGCCGGACCGCACGGGCCATAAAGTCATCGAACTCAAAGCCATCAAGCAGGCCTATGATGACAAAGTCGTGTATCAGAATCTCAACTACGAGATCGAGCGCGGCGAAAAACAGGTTCTCATCGGGCCCAATGGTGCCGGTAAATCCACCCTCTTGAAGATCCTCGCCGATCGCCTTCCACTCCTTGCGGGTGAACGCACCCCCGGCCTGCGCGTCAAAGTCGGCTACTTTTCCCAGAACCGTAGCGAGAATCTCGATCCACGCCACACCGTCCTCGATGAAGCCCTCTCTGCCCGCGCCGATAACCCCGGCATCACCGAGCAGATGACGCGCGACCTTCTCGGTGCTTTCCTCTTCCGCGGCGACGACTCGATGGGCAAATCCGTCAGTGTGCTCTCTGGCGGCGAAAAGTCCCGCCTCGCTCTCGTCAAACTCCTCCTCGCCCCACCATCGCTCCTCCTCATGGACGAGCCGACGACCCACCTCGACATCCCCTCGATCGACGCCCTTATCGGCGCTCTGAAAACCTACCAGGGCACCCTCGTCTTCATCAGCCACGACGTCCACTTCATCAAAGCCGTCGCGAAAAAAGTCGTCCATGTCGAAGCCGGTCGCCTCACCCCCTACGCCGGTGACTACGACTACTACATGCACAAGACCAAGGCTAATGACGCACGCTCCGCGCTCGTCTCCAGCCAACAAAACGCTGGCTATGCACCGCCCAAACCCACTTCCAGAGAGCCTCGCCAAAATCCCAAAGAACGCCGCCGCCTAGCCGCAAAAGCCCGCGACGCTCAGTCTAAGATTAAGCGCGAAGTCACCGCCCTCGAAGCCGAGGTCACCCGCCTCGAAACCCGCCAAGTCGAACTCTCCGAAAAACTTTCGGACAGCACTACCTACAATGACGCAGCCCTCTTTCGAAAGCTCCAAACCGAATCCGACGGAATCGCCACTGCCCTAGAAAAAGCGACCAAAACCTGGGAACAAAAAGCCGGCCAGGTGAAAGAGTAACATCCCGTAAAGGTGAGGATGGCTGTCCCAGACATCCTCAGGCGCTAAAAGCCAGATCTACAACTGCTGCTCGGCCCCTGGGGACAGGCGGCCCTACCCACATCTGTGTTCAGCCGTGATTAAGATGATCCGCGTCCATCTGCGGTGAGGAACACCGTTTCTCCCGTCACTGTGCTGTAGAGGAGGCTTTGACCCTTCTCTCCTAGCGACTGCTGCATCGTCGCATCATACACTGCAAGTTGTGGCCCATAGGCATGCAGTAGTGCACCCATCGGATCTTCGCTTCCCATTCGATCAGTTTTCCAGTCGATAATCAGCCAATCATCTGATTCGACCTTAACGGCAAGAAGGTCGATAAACCCTTCGTATCCAGTTTTCGATGACGTGTCTCCGGAGAGAAAGGAAACTTCGGTATACACTTTCCATATTTCTTGGGAAAGTTGCCGAAAAAGATCATTGCTTAGAAAAGTATCCAGTTCCTTCGCCCCTCGATTTGGATCGGGGCATATTTTCAATGTATTCTCGAAATGGATACGGATAAGCGCTTCGTCCATCTCCCATGGAGCATGCTCCATCATATCGTGCCACCAGTTGCCGTAGGCCGCCGGATCCTTGAGGTAGAGTTCGCGAATTTCTTCCGGGAAGCGTTCGTCGCTACTCAAGTCGGGTTCGATCCGTTCGCTCGGTTCCTCATGGAGCTGAAGACTACTCGGCGTCACCCGTCGCCAGAAGGTTGGACTAGATCCCGCTTCAATCGACTGCGCAACTATGCTCGCGCCAGGAGGCTCTGGCGACGCCTCCGCTCGCGCCTCGTCTTCATCTAGATCTACAAGCTGAGTGGGAAGAGCGTTCCAAGTCTTTGCATTGGGTTCCTCAGGATCATCGACTTTCATTAACTGTGCCCAAGAGACACCTTTTTGTGCACGTAAATCAGCCCACCATGCCCGGTCATCAAAGAGGATAAGACTACGCTTCACCCGTGTGAGTCCGACGTAAAGCAGTCGCTCATGGAGCTCACGGCGTCGGGTTTCTTGCCAGTCCTTTGTGGTTTCATCCCTATCGTCGCTCCCGAAAAGAATTTTCGGTCCCGCTGTCCCGCCGCTTTCAAAGCAGGGATAGGCTTCAGGAGGCATTCCGAACTTTCTAAAAAAGAACGGCAGGATGACAACATCAAAGCCGAGCCCTTTCGACTTATGGGCTGTCACTAGTGTAATGGCTTCTTCACTACTTTCTTTTTCATCAATGGGCTGGGGCAAGGCTCGCCGTTGTTCTTCTGCCCATTCAATGAGGTTCTTCTGGAGGCTTTCCGCTTCGGCCGTTTGTTGTCTGAGCGTATCGATGGTCGAGTCGACTGCTTGCTGGTCGATGCCTGGCACCTGAACGAGGCGTTCGCCCAGCTGGCAGTGTTTAAGAATCAACTCCACTGCAGCATATAGCGGAAGCACGCGGACGCGCAGGTAGAGCGCATTTAATTCTCTGAGCGCGTCAGCCACCGCTCCTTTCATGTCACCAGGCAGCATATCAATTCTCAGCGGATGTGCCTCGCCGTGGGTGTAGGTGCGTTCAATAAACTGCACAAGATGATCGTCTGAAAAACCAAATACATCGCGGAGGACACCATAGAGCTCGAAGCTATCCCTCGGCTGAGCGAAGACACTTAAGAGAGCTGCAAACCAAGCATAGGTTGGATCGCCTGCCCGAGTCGCACTGCGTGAAATTTGTTGAATGGGGAGACCTGCCGCAGTGAGCGATTCGGCTAGGGCATCTAGCCAGCGATTACGCGGACAAAGCACCGCCACCTGCGCCCAAGAATCTGTTCCCAAGTCCTGCGGCGATAGATCCTTAAGCCAGCGAGCAAAGGACTGAACATTGGCCGCTTCCCTGGGACCTGACTTCGCATCCACATCAGGATCTGGCGATGGCGCAGTAATTCGAACGATTTGACCGGTGCGTGCACCCTTTGGATTGTCGAGCCTGACGTAATTAACTTGCCGGCTCTCTGGGCCTTCGGGCTTGAGCACAGAGGGGAAGACTCTGTTGAGGCTTTCAACCACGCTGACAGGGCACCGCATCGTGACACTAAAAGTCGCGCCCTCTCCCCCTTCTTCGATGAGTCTCTGGTGCACCGCCAAGTAGCGGCCTAGGTCAGCGCGATCGCTGTAGATTGATTGCTGAGGATCGCCCACCATGGAGAATGCACCCGGTCTCGGGCCATGGGCTGCGCCATCGAGCCAAGATCCCGTGGCTTCAACGGGTCGAGTGACTTCGGTTAGAATGACAAACTGCTGCGGGTCGGTGTCCTGGGCTTCGTCTAGAATGACACGCCAATCACGATGCCTTAAAATCGCACAGGCCTCCTTATCTTCTAATAACTGGCACGAGAATGATATGAGATCATCGAAAGTGAACTGGCCCGCACGTCGACGATACTGGACAAAGCTCAATGCCAACTTGGCTGCGAGGTATTGCGTCGCTTCCGCCCGCCACCGTCTCAGCGGTGCAACCGAGTCGCGCCACGCCTCTTGGAAATCGGTCCCCCCATTTTTATATTTCGGTTCGGGGCAAGGCAGTGGATTGTCACCCTTAGATTGTAGTGTAATCTGGGACAACCATTGCGCGAAGACTACTTTCCCTCGTTCTAAATACTTATTCTTTCGTTTCGGTTCGACCGCCTGAACTCCTGCCCCACTGACCCGCAGCGGTAGACCCGGCAAGGCCGGTTCGGTTGGACGACCTGGCCACTGCTTCGCTAGCAGGTAGACATCCTCCCACTTCCCATGAATCGCAAAGGCTCGCTTAAGATCATCCGGGAGGCTTGGAAGGGCTGCGCTACCGAGTTCTAAGCGGAAGCGCTCCCAGAGGCGTTCTGTATCCGTCGCGACTTCGGCTTCACTGGGAAACCCACAGAGAGGGCCAGCGAGCAAGAGGAGGCGTTGGCAAAAACTGTGAATCGTACCAAAGAATGCCTGCGCAAGGTGGGCGTGGACATCGGCGTGTGGTTGAACACGGTCGAGCTCAGTGCGGACGCGGGAAAACATCTCGTCGGCTGCTTTCTTCGTATAGGTGACAACCACGAGATGCGGGAGCACGGGATCTTCTAGGCGTCGTGCATCAGCTTTCGCAATCGCAATGATTCGCGCCACTATACTTGTCGTTTTCCCTACTCCAGCAGGGGCGATGACCGAGTAGTTCGTTTCCAGCTCAGTGCAAAAACGATCACGTTCCAATTGATCAGGCAGCGGAGGACGGTCAGACATCAGGACTCCGTTCCTTTCGGCAACTTAAGTCCGATATGTGTATGTCGCCATTTTTCTACTAGAATCTCCGAAGGGGGCGCGACAAATGCGATTGGGTATTCGCCGACATAGGCGTACGCTGAGCGCACTTGACCTGCGAAACCGATCCGACCGTTTCGTCCAATAGTTGAGAGATCAGAGAGTGCCTCCGATGGGTCTTCTCCGCCCGAGAGAAAAATTTGCGCAGCAACGGATGCGTCACCCGGCTTCACGATCGTCAGGCCGACTTCACACTGCCAAAGATCGGTGAGCGCACCGCCATAAAGCAGCAGTTGTAAACCATCGCCCTGCCCGAGCTTATTCGTTTTCAAGGCCGAGTCCCCTCCGGTCTTAAAATCAATCACGGTGGCTGTACTTGGATTATCGGGATTGTCGACGAGGAGAGCGTCTATGCGCCCTCGGATGGAAATCGCGTCGCCAGCGGCGGACGTCCACTGCCCGCCATCAGGCAAGGAATACTCGGTGGCGAGGAAGAGGTCTCTCGCTTCAGTGGCGACGAGGTTGGCAAGGACGAGCGCTTGTTGCTGAGCCCAGCCCCATTGTTCACGCCATAGAGGAGAAAGCTGGAGGCCGGCATGCTCATGGGCTTGCTCGACGAAGCGCTGCCAGCGGAGCGCTTGCTCACGCACCGAATCGAGCCATGAGGTCCCGCTATCGGTGAGTGGATACCACTTTTGCGCACTGGGGCGTCGTAAAAGACGGTGAACCGCTGATCCCCGCAGGAGGGGTAGCTGCACGGGCTCACTGTAGTCCTCGCGCGGACGCAGATGAGCAATGCTCTCCAGCCAGACGGTGGCAGGGCGCTTGAGCAACGCCTCCCATTGTCGAGCACCTAAAGTGAGCGGCTCAGGTGGCGCCTTGTCATAAGAAAATGAATACTCATCGAAGGGCGTTTCCGGATCGAATCGATGCGCGTAGGCTTCACCCGTATTTCGCAGAGGAATTGTGGATACAGAACCCTCTTCTTTCTGCTCATTGCGAACTGCTTTTCCGGTGGTCGGGAAGGCGGCGGCTCGCCCCATCGCGGCGCGGTAAAGTCGTTGATAGTATTCACTCAGGACAGTGGCGGTCCGATCGGTTCCCTCGGGCGCATAGGTAGCGAAAAGTTCAACACGATCTGAGGTTGCCGCGATGGCATCGAAAAGCGCACCACTCAGGAGGGCTCTACGGTCTCTATCTTCGAGGAGAAATCCACTTTCAGGGCGAAGCACTTCATGGCCTTCGCCTTGTGAGCCTTCGACAATATTTTTCGAGAGGTGACGGTGGGCCGCGTCGGGTAGAAGAAAGGCGGTTTCGCGGGACGGAGCTGGGACAAGTCGTTCGTTTAGACCCGCGAGGAGAAGCTGCGACCAAGCAGCGCTGCCGAGCATATCGTAGGAGATGATTTGAACGGGTGCAAAGGCATCGCGAGCACTCTGATCCCGCGCTCGTCCAGGCCGACGAAGGGATTCCCAGAGCCATTCGAGGAAACGGGAGCGGTCAATCTTCTCCTCGAAATGCTCCCATGTCTTATCCCAACCAGAGCGTGCTTCTTCGAAATTGAGCGCGTTATCCCATTGAGCGAAGGCGGGTGCGCTGATTTCGAGATAGAGCGCGATCGTGGCGTTGTCGGGCAAGCGAGACCACGTATTGGCCCATTCAACGGCGGATGGCTGGCCGGGTAACTGGTCGCCTTCGAGTCTCAAATAAGCAGAGAGGACAGAGAGCTCGTCGCTGAGCGTTCGCTCACGTGCCGTCGTCCAGGCTCGGCGAGTGCGTTTGGCTTCGAGGGCGCTCAGGTCACCGCTATTCACTAGCGCGTCGATAAAAGAATCGGCCTCGATGAGTTGGCCGGTGCGCTGAAAAGCAACCCAAGCCGCAAAGAGGTGTTCCGCATCGGTGCCAGTGGGGAAGAATCCGAAACTGTCGTGAATCGGAATCCCCGATTCGATGAGTTGAGCGGTGAGGCGGCGGATTAGATAGGGGTCGGAAGGCAGGGCGACCGCGATCGTCCCCTCCCCGCTTTGTGCAAAAAGAACTTCTATACGCTGAGCTAGCGCCGTGATCTCGTCGGTCCGAGTTTCAAAGAGGCGAAAATGCGTCTTCTCGGGTCTCTCTTCGGCCACGATCCCTGATTCAGCTCGCTCGGCCCAGGTCGCAAATGGTCGGTCCATATCGGGCACGGGTGGAGCCAGTTCTGCCATTGTCTCCATGACGCTCTCGAAAGTGCCGTTCCACACGAGCTCCATTCTGCGTTCTCGCGGAAACGGTAGAGTACAGAGGCTCGATTCCGATTGGCGCATTGCTGCTGTGAGAAGGGGGAAGAGGCTCGAATGAACGGCCGAGAATCCATCGATGAGGATCGGGCCCAGCAGGGGCGTCGATGGTTCGGCGAAAGATGCGAGTTCGGCATCGACCGCACGCACGCTTTGCAAGTCGATGCGCTTTAGAGCCTTTTCAAGTCGACGAGGCAGATCGCGCCAAGGCCGTGCAAAAAGCGAGGGGTCGGCCCGGGCTGCCATCCACGTATCCCAAGCATAGAGGAAGCTGTTTGGATTTTGGGCAATGACTCCGAGGGGCGCATCCGTCGGCTCATCTTTCAGAACGAGGCGCACCATCAGCGCGAGGTCTTCCGCCGTAGCCAACTGGGTGTTGAGGGCTAAGCGATCAAGGAGATAGCGCCGCAACTTTCCTGGCGTCCAAAACTCAACCCCAAGGAGGGGTCGCCCCCCCTGTTCGAGCCACGTTTTCTTTAGCCATCCAAGGCGGGTAACTTCAGGGGCGAGGACGATGACCGGGCCGCTTCCCGGAGGACGGAGAGAGGCATTGGTTTCGAACCATTCGGGGAGCGATTCGAGCCAGAGCTCCCGAGGATCAGTGTAGCTGAAGAGTTGTGCCGATCGAGGCATCGCTGCTGGCACTCGCTGCCGGACTATTTGCGGAGTGATTCGAGATACTTCCAGAAAGAGCCTTCTTGCTCAACCATCGTCTCTTCTTTGACCGGGAGTTTATTCCGGTAGATGAAATCTGTCAGGGTGTTCTTATGGAGGATGTAGTGGCTGAAGAGCACATCACCGCGGATCTCGAAATAACAGCGCAGTTCTCCCACACGGACGCGGTAAAACGTGCCGCCATCCCGATGAAATACGGTCAGGGCGCCCGTTGGCTCCTTTAGCTGATCGGAGGTGATGCTGCTGATGCGATCAACGAGCTTAAGCTGCTCGTCGATCGGAAGCTCGTTCATCTCAGACATGCTTTGGTCACTGAACGTGACTTGGAATACGCGCTGGGCGCGTCGCCCGAGGGCTTGGTATTCGGGCGAACTAGACTGGGACTCATCCGTGGACATTTGTAACTAAGATAGTTCTTCGCCGCGCACAGGCAAGAATTCCGTTACCTTCTTCGGTGTTTATACTCGAGCCTTCGCACGCGCGGCATCTACTGCCTCCGAATGCAGAAGGGGTGAGGCCAATTTCTAGAGCGGCCCTGAGACTACACCCTAGGGCATTATTGAGGCGAAATCGCCCTAATCCGTAAAAGAACAGCTAATAGGCTCTTTTCTTGTAAAAAAAGCCTGTTTCGACCTTGCCAGCTAAAGTTTCGAGGCCACGGTTCGCCGCCCCAAATTCGGAATCACGGTTCTTCGATTCTGACTGGGAAACACCAACCAAGGACAGTGATGAACTCCCTCCGAATCAACAGACTCCTCTCTCCAGTCGTAGCACTTTTTGTTGCGGCCGTAGCAGGACCCCTGACAGTCGAAGCCTCTTCGGTCTTAAGCTCTTACGACCGCCAAGTCATCGCCGCAGTGCTCGTTCTCGAGGCTGCAAATCAAGGTGAAGATGGCATGCTCGCAGTACTCCACGTGATCAATAACCGCGCTGGAAACGACCCTGCTCGGGCTGTTGGACAGGTTGCACGCCGGAAAGCATTCTCCTGCATCAACTCGATCACGAGCCAGAAGCACCCAGACTATGGACCTGCCCTGCGCCGCGCCATGAAAGACCGGACGTGGCCCGTCGCGATGCAGATGGTCCGCGATTACGAAGCAGGTCGCCTCGGTCGGGACATCACTGACGGCGAAACGCACTACTGCACCCATCCGCCAGCTGGCTGGGAAGCCGCCTTCACAAATGTCGCCAACATCGGCGACCACCGCTTCTACAGGCGGTAAGGCTATGCTTCTTTGAAGCGAACGATTTCTCGCGAGGAAAAGCCATTGCGCAAAAAAAATTGAGGCATTCAATCCTGCCTCATGAATTCTCTCCCCGTACTCTTCGCACAAGTTGACGCAACCGCGACCGAGGAAAGTGCCTACAGCTGGTATGCCTCGATCGCGGAACAAGCGGTCGGCCCATTTACGCTTGGGCAATTGTTTCTATCCTTCGG